>Ga0209212_1000182_pt1 | contig 130321 bp, 117 predicted proteins | sample RifGroC2_FD_183996 | JGI IMG/M metagenome (GOLD analysis project Ga0209212, IMG submission 183996) | Groundwater microbial communities from Rifle, Colorado, USA - Groundwater C2 (SPAdes) (version 2) | ecosystem: Environmental > Aquatic > Deep subsurface > Groundwater | place: Rifle, Colorado... | reverse complement strand
ACGATTCTGTCAAAACAGGAGATGACTCCCTTGATTTTGGTGCTATGCCGCTCAATAAAGTCCTGCATCGTTCAAATTCTCCGTATATGATTTTTGAAAGTGAGGGATTGTCGGAGAAATGTCTGGCGGCGTAAAGAATAATTTTAACTTTTTTGGTTCCGGCTATGCCGGGTTAGGTTACGCCGATAAATTCCCTGCCATCGCTCCTCAGTCCTGTTGTCAGGCTCTTGGCTGTTGGTGAAAGGCCTTCCTTAACCACATATTTTGTATCAGGCTGGGTACAGCATTGCGCCACGGCAGCAGTTACGGCAGATTTCGCTTTTTCATGCAGAAATTCGATTTTCTTTGAGTCTTTTCTTCATTATATACGCAGCTTTAAGCATAAGGTCCGCCCGCTGGTCGCCATCAATACCCTTCCAAATACCACTATCAAAGGCATTACGAGCTGCTCTTACTGCTTTATTAACATCTTGGATGGTAGCCTTGGATAACTCCGCTATCGGCTCATTCTTTGCAGGATCGATAGACTGAAATGTTGAGTCATCTGCCGATTTCACAAAGTCATTATTTATGAAAAGATTAAATGTCCGCATGATAATTCTCCTTATTAAAATTTTGGTAACCGTTCATAATGAGGGCGATTTGCATTAGACATGGTGCTTTCAAACGCCTGACTACAGTGTTTTTTACATCGACCAATCCAACCGCTGTAAGATGTTGAATACGGTTATATTCATCATTCGCTTCACAACTTTTTTTTAATTACGCATGCAAGCCGCCATCCATGAGAATATTTTCGCCATTGATATAAGCACTTGCATCTGAGGCAAGGAATACTATTACGCCTTTGATATCATCACGGTCAGCCATTCGGCCAAGAGGGACTTTGTTTTTATACCGTGTTAAGAATGGTTCCGGCTGGTTGGAAAATAGTCCGCCAGGGCTGATACAATTAACACGAATCTTCTGCGGGGCAAGTTTACGAGCAAGATACTTTGTTAATGCTATCATACCGCCCTTGTGGAAGTGGTAATCCGGCGGTGAATCCATCTCCGTGCCTTCGTATAACGAAAAATCGGCGCCAAACATTCCCTGCATTGAGGCGATATTGACAACAGTCCCGCCACCTCGTTCGGCGATAAGATCGGTAATCTCACGAGTAATATCAAACATACCGGTTGCGTTGATGCGCATTGACTCGGCAAAAGCTTCAAGCGGGTCGCGGTATTTTTTCATGGGGCGTGCGACGGCGTTATTGACAAACACATCAAGGCCGCCAAACTCATCTTTAATTTCAGCTTTAAGCTTTATTATGGAATTATGGTCGGTTTGGTCAACATATTTCGCATGGACATCCAAACCGCGTTTTTTCATTTCATTGACCACATTTTGAGCGTTTTCAAGAAAAGGCGACGCTGTAATTACTTTCCCCTCTGCCTCGGCCAGAGCCTCAAGCTGGCAGCTTCCATATAAGCCCTCGCCGCCAGTAATCAAAATCACTTTGCCTTTTAAACTCAATAAATTTTTAACGTGCATTGTGTATTTCCTTTATTATTTTCTTCTAACGACAAGTTTGCAGGATGCCTTATCGCAGTTACTCAAATCAATATTGTATTCAAAACCCAGCGGCTCAAGTACGCGACGATAAAGAATATCACAGTGTTCGCAATAGACGTGATACGGCTTAATATCCTTGCGTTCAAGCAATCTGCCTTTGCTTGGACAACTTCGCATTTCAATCGTAAAAATCTGATTCTCCTCATCAAGCATCATTTTGAAATCGGCCGCTTCTTCAGACAGCGTATGACTCCAGTATTCAAAGCAGCCGGCAAGACCTTTTTGAGTTGCAATGTTACGCAGATTGTTTAAAAACGAATCAGACAAATGTTCCCAAAAAGAGACAACAGCGGCCTTGCCGCCTTTCTGTTCAAGAAATTTGAATAATTCACTGTATGCAGGAATGAATTCAGTGCAGGATATCATTTTGTATCATCCTTTTTCCAGAATTTTTGAACACATTTGCCTTCGCCGGGCTTGTATTCACAGGAACATTGGTATCCTGCCGCATGACAAATGGCGGTATTAACATTGACCGTCGTTTCACAATAACGGTCGGTAAATAATTGGCCTTTGGACTTCAGATGCGCTATTGCCGGGCATTTTGAAACTTTTATTACTAAGCAATTATCTTCACATTTGAATTCAGCCTCGCCATTCTCAAGTTCAAAAATTTGCTTAAAATGCCGCTCAAGGGTGATAAGTCCTTCTTTTTTTAATGCTGCGATAATCGGAGAAAAAGTTTCTCTGCCAACCTGCTTAAGATATTCCGCCGTGGTATCCTGACCGTAAGTCTGGTCAAGATATTTTATTCCATAGCATAACGCTCCGTGGAAATCCTTATGCAGATATTCATTATCGCTGCTGTTGAGTTCTAAAATCCTGATATTATTTTTTGGCGACATTAACGAGTTCTCTTCATAAATGGAAAAACCACATTGTTATCAATTAATCCTTTTTCTTTGAGTTTGGTTTTTATCGCATACATCCAGTCTGTAAGCAAATCCGCCCCAAGCATATCGTCCATTTGTTTGCGAAATTGCTGCTGGAAGCTAAATGCCTTTATCATGTCCTTTTCCACTGAAGCCGCATGAAAAAGTTTGACCAGCGTATCAACAAACGCCGTTCCCCCGCCTGTTATAACGCCATCAGCACCCATCAAAAGGCTGATATCATAAACAAACTCATCACCCTGCAAAATACTGCAAGGTCTGGTCGCCTTATCCTGATATCGCCTAAGCATCTCCATAAACAAATAGATATCGCCGCTTGAATCTTTTATCGCTTTTATCTGCGGAATCTGCATTATCTTGAGCATTGTATCAAGGCCGACTTTGTTGCCGGTTGCGCCGGGGCAATGATAAAACACTGTAGGATAATCAAGTTTCTGTGTTATTTTTTCCACTGCGCCGAATAAGCTATCCGGATGCGGAAAACGGTAATAGAACGGCGTTGTGATGACTAAACAATCAGTGCCTAAGTCTTTAATCTTCTCACCCAGGTCTATCATTCTTCTCGGTGAAACTTCCGCTATTCCGGCAAGGACAGGAACTCTCTTATTGGCATATTCTACTGCCGCTTTAACGGCTATAAACTTCTGGGAATCCAGAAGTGATGGTCCTTCACCCATATTACCAAGCACAAATATTCCATTTGCACCCTGTGAGATTACATAATCGATGAGTTTCTTTAACGATTGGTGATCAATGTCTTCATTGGCTAATAATGGTGTCGGTATGGCTGTTACGATTCCCTGCAATTTATACATTTTTTACAACCTCAAAAATAATTGGCTATTGAGTTAACTGTTTTTTGAATTTAGTATGCCATTTTTCGGATTATGTCAAACATTTCTGTGGCATCGGATGAAAAATTATAATATTCCCTTCTGACACAGAAAACCTGCCAGTTTTTCCATTTCTTCATCGTTTAAACTGTAATACGGCTTTCTTCGCCATCGCTTAGCAATATGGAAGAGTTCGTAAACTCCATGCATTCCTGCATCGAATCCGCCTTGCAAAGTAGCAATGAAATTAAAATAGGGAAAATCATAATCCCTAATTATATTTTTCGCTTTAATAATATCATTTGATTGAATAGCTGCCCAATAAGCATTTGCAATATCAGGCTTAAACGTAATAAATGTCGATAGATACCCATCACAACCATATGGATAAGCGTTCAGGTGATGCTGCTTCTGGCCACCTGCTATAACTGCCCATTTATTATGTACCAAAAGTGACATTTTTCTCCCAAAATCATTACACATGTCATCTTTAATCGCAACAATTCCATCAACTTTTTCCGAAGCAATTCTAAGTGTTTCAAGCCCAAAATTTATACCACGATGGATAAATATGTTGGTAACTACCATCACAGGAATATGTGCTGCTACCGCAGCATAGTGTTCAGCAATCGATTCTGGGGTGCATGAATGCCCCCAATCAGGAGACATAACCATCAGGATGTCAGCACCTACCTCACGACTATATTTGGCAAAATCAACCGTTTTATATGTATTCCATGCATTTGTGGCAGCACAAACCATTGCCCGTCCGGCTGTCTGCTCAACTACAACTCTGGTTATTTCGCCAATTTCCTCATCACTTAATAAAGTAAAAAGGCTATCACCATGAGTTATGAGCATTGTTTTGCTGCCGGCATTTATAGAAAATTCAACATACTTTCGCAGACTATCAAAATCAATACCGCCATCTTTATTAAATGGCGTGCGTATTGAGGCCACAGGGCAACTTAAAAACTCACGAATTTCAGATTTATTCATTTTCTTTTTCATAAAAGTATAGCGCCTGTAATCTAATTTTTCTAACATCCGCAAAAATGCAATAGCATATAACAATTTAGACATGCTTTGCCTGATTTTGGCTGGAACTGTAACATTTTCACAAGCGTTTTGCCAGTGTAAAAGTTAGGACGTGCGCGCACAATCTAAAACCAAAATGGGTCTGCGATGCCTGACAGACTCATGAGCTGCCAGTATCGTTCTCGTTGTCATTTCCGCATCTTCCAGAGTACAAATGAATGGTTCATGGTTATCAACCGACCTAAAGAACTTTTCAAATTGCAGCTTATGATATTCATCGCGATTCAAATTCATTTTTTCCGACCAGGTGAACTCCCTATGCGGTTCCCTACAAATACCTATAGAATGTGATAGTCCTTCAAATTTAAGCATGCCTTCTGTGCCGGCAAATTCAAACATCATTCCATATGCCCGCTGGAACTGATTGAGCGACAACGTGCCAATCGCCTCTGAATCTGCAAATGTCAAAACACAGCCAACCGTATCTTCCACATCAACATCCGCTAAAACCAAATGACGAGCCATGCAGTATATACTTTCAGTGGGTCCCAGACACCATTCAACATAATTAATCATATGCGAAACAGCATCATACAAGGCTCCACCGCCTTTGTTCAAATCGCTGTAGTATATCTCCTTATAATCGGGCCGGAAAAAAGAATAATCAGAGCCTACAACAAAAGTAACGCTTTTCACATCTCCGATTTCGCCTGAAACAATTCTTTCCCGTAAAAGGCTAAGTGCCGGCATGCTGCGGTATATATATGCTACCCCTACAATTTTATTTTTTTGATGAGATAATGCTATTGCCCGTTCTATTCCATCCAGAGACAAAGAGAGCGGCTTTTCGCATAAAACATGACAGTTTGCTTCGAGGGCATCATTTATCATGGAAATATGTAAATGTGCAGGCGTAGAAATTACGACTATATCAAATTGTTCTAAATCAATGTTATTCCACGAAGAATAAATGCTTGAAATTTTATACGTTTTCTGAAGTTTTTCAAGTAACCCTTCACTGATATCACAAATTGAAAGCTCCACATCCTCCATGTTACACAAAACACGGATATGCCTTTCGCCAATCCCTCCACATCCAACAGCAAGCACTTTTCTTTTCAATTGTATACCCCGTTGTTTAATTATATTAAGGACAGTCCGGACGCGGAATCCGCAATTTTTTACAGTTGTTTAGCTTTGAACCCCATACATCATTTGCATTTGTGCATATATCTTTTCGGGCCAACCGCACCACGCTGCCATTAATCAAGGCAACGTTAGCTTTTTTATTGTGCGGAAACGTGGCGCCATTGTATGCTATATTTATACCATCAGCCTGAAGCTCCGAGCTATAAGTAAAACAACCGTCATCATCCTTGTCGCCGGTATCCAGTGGAAAGAGTGACATATTATAGACCCACCATCGCCAGGCACCTGTGTCCATAAAAGTCATAGTTGCAGCGGGGATATTTGAAATTTTAAGCGGCTCCAATCGATACTTGGCAAGTTCACCGGCAGATGCTCCTGCTGCCGCTGCTATCTTTCCAGAATAGTCAATAATATTAGGATAGTTCACCCCAAAACTCCATGGAGGATATTGGGAGGCAGGATCTTTCGCTAAAGGACAATTACCAACGGCGGCAAAAGCTTTTGGCGTGTAATAATTCGCACCACTAATCCTCATTGTCTCCTGCTTTCCTCCTTTAACATAGGGTAAAATACATCCGAGCCAGCCGTCAGTAGTAACATAATATGCCTTCTTGGACGGTACCCACAGTGGATTTTGAAAATAGGGTACCCGTCCATTCTGATCCTCCGTATAGAGCAACATTGCCATAAGGATTTGTTTTTGATTTGAACCGCATATCACAGCGCCCGCTTGAGCTCTTGCTTTTTGCAATGAAGGCATCAGTATGGCGAGCAGCAGAGCAATAATTGATATTACTACCAACAACTCAACCAACGTAAAGCCTCTTTTGTTGTTTCCTGATTTTTGCATTGCTTAATCTCCAAATATTAAACATTAAAATACCATATTTTGACTCAAATTTACAATCCATATTTCGCAATCACTCAACCACGCGCTGTATCAGGTTAAATTTCCTGTTTTATTCTCTGTCTGGGTTTGCCACGGTGTTCACTGTCAAGCTTAAAAATGCCTGCCAGCCAAACACCGTGACTACCCAATATTCTTTACATCACTTAAACATTCTCAATGAAACTTTCCGTTATCTTACTTGCGGCGTCTCCAGGCTAATCCTAAACCGCTGGCCAACAGAATCAGCGTAGCAGGCTCTGGTACTGTATAAGCGCCGGTAAAGTCCATTCTGATATAATCAATGTTGGCATCATATCTGGCGCCTCCAGCCATGTTGCCAAGATATAACCAATTCTGATCCCATGCACAGCCGTAAAAGAATCCGCCGGCATCCTTTGTGGCTGTGTACTCTAATACACCATCTACATAAAGGTCCATAACCGGATTATGGGCCATACCGCCGCCATATCTCAGTATGCGAATCGTGTGCATAGCATCGGACAAATCGCCAGTATAAAACACTGTGCCGGAAGAAGTCATAATCTTGTCCTTGAAAATATTGATGTCCCACAATGAAGCGTCCCCGCCCTCACCGGCATATATACCAAGTCCAAAAACACCGTATGCTGCTACTGAATCCAGCATCTGCAGTCGCATCTCCATAGTGTAACCGTTGCCAGCTATTGGGGTGTAATCCGGTGCGGGATATTGGACAACTGCCATATTCGCTTTCCATGGATTGTTGATTGCGGTCGGATCAGGATAGTTTGGATAGTGGCGATTCGCCGCCGGAGCGTATGCTCCGCCGCATTCACCTGGTAACACCCAAGCCAAATTACCCGTAGGTATGATATCGGCATGGAGTACACTGCCATTGGAACTGGAAAAAGCCGCTTCCGCTGCTGGGGTTTGCATACAATCCCAAGGTATGGGTGCCAGCGACATAAGCGTACCGCCTTCAAAGTTCGCACCGGTAAAGTCTTCCGATGCCCTGTTAGCAGCCATTACGGGCGACACACCCATAATTACAGCCAACACCGCTAAACTAATTACTACATTTCTCATGTTACTTCCTCCAAATCTTTAAATTACGGGCATTTGATAGTATCAGGTAACACACCCAACAGCAAATACCCAACATATTAAATTTTTAATTCATACCATAACAAGTTTTTACTACTGCTGATTGGTAGGCAACAGCCAGTTCTGTGCTAGTACGGCAAAATCTTTGAAGTTTACATGACAGTTTCTGTCCAAATCTCCCTTTAAATATCCCCAATCGCCGCAACCTGTAATACCATAAACATTGTGAATCACATTGCCGGCGCTATAAGTCGTCCATGACAAGGTAGTGTCTCCTGCATAGAAACCCATATAGATATCATAACTGTTTAACTTCGTAAAAATTGGATATCCTGTAGCAGAATTACGATGACCACGTGGCTCGACGGCGTTAAACGCAAACTGGAAATTAACTCCGTTTTCAGCTATAAACACGCTCGTGAAATTGCCATTCACAGACAAACGTCGGCAACCCAGCATAATAGAACCGTCCGACCAGCGAATAAGCGAAGGACTGTGCCCCGGTATTCCCATTAATTGCGGTGTAGTCCATGTATGTCCCTGATTAGAGGATTCAGCATAGAATAACTGCCCCATTTGCCCGGATTCGCCTATAATTGTGTCGACACGGGCAACTGCAAGCAGCGAGTTGTCCGTTCGAACCACTATGTCGATTTCGTTAAAAGCTCTCCAATCTGATGGAAAAGCCAATTCATGAGTAGTCCACGTCGCTCCTGAATTAGTACTTCTCCAGAAACCGCAGGGAAAATCTACGCCACCAACGTTATCGCGGTAATAGCCGGGCAATATCCAGTCTCCATTCGAAAGAAAACGAACCGGAGCAGAAGGCCAATTTCCATTCACTGGATTGGTAGGCAAAGTCGCCAATGGTTGCAGGGGAAAGGTTTGACCGTTATCTGTGCTGACATAAATTTTGATATCGCTTGTGTAAGCGTAAGTCGGGCCAGAGGCATTAACATCGGTTACTGCCAACACGATATTGCCATTTTGGGTCTTAGACAAATAGCCAAAAATTGAACCCACCGCACCATGCCTGCTGGTCATTATGAGGTAGGGAGTTTCATTCCACGTCGCACCGTCATTAGTGGAACGTATAAACCGTAACCGCCCGCCAGGAGCGGCATCGCCGGTTTCTCCAAGGGTACATATCAAATCTCCATTATCCGCCTTTACAGGACATGGATTCAATGATTCCGACTCATCGAAAATAACTTCATTACGAGTAATGGAATAATCACTCATAGCCGCGTATGCCGGAACACAAAACATACCCAGCAGCAATATACACATACAACAATTACATAGCTTCATATTTAGCCTCCTTAAATTATGCTTAAATTTTTATTAGTCATTTTATAAACCAATTCTATAGACAGTATTCTGCATTTGCAGGGTTGTTACAGTTCATGCATGATGGGTCTGTCGGGTCAGAACATAACAACCAGCCTTGAGCCATTACCTGTAAATCTTTCAGGTCAACAACACAATCCTGATTAAAATCGCCCATAGGATATGCGTTGCCGTCACAGACTGTTACATAAGGTTCATAAGGTCCTGTGAAATCCGCGCGGATATAATCGGTTTTAACATGATAGCGTGCGCTGCCCGACAGGCTCCCCATATACAGCCACTGTTGATCCCATGATCCACGAAACATTTCACCGGTTTCAAAATCTGAATCCCATGGTAATAATGTATAAACTTTAACGCCATCTACATAAAGATCCACGTATGGGAATTCAAATGGGTCAAGTATTGAACCTGGAAATCGAACAAGACGAATCTTATGCTGGCGGCCGGTTAAATCACCGGTGTACAATAATCGTTGAGCTGCACCGCCGCTGGTAATCTTGTCTTTGAATATCTCTATATCGTATAAGGCACCGTTACCAGACCGGCCTTCGCCAATATAAAAACAATATCCCCATTGCCCGGCTGCGCTATTGATTACCTCTGTACTTATCTCAAGTGTATAACCTGTTTCATAATTTGTTTTCCATGGATTGTTGGCATCCGGGTAGGCGTAATGGTACAATCCTCTGCCTTGGAGAAAGGTATATGGTGGTTTGCCGGGAATTCTAAACCAGTCCGCACCATACTCGCCGGGCATGGACCATGACACAGAGCCAGAGGCCAGAACATTCACCTCAAGCTTGCCGCCGACTGCGTTGGCATAAACAGATTCGTAATTCGGGTCAATCATCGGCACATCCCATACGGGATTAGCCAGACTGGGAAGTTCGTTGCAGTCGTAGCGGAGCCCAACGAAATTCTCCGAGGCACGCGGCTCGGCTCTACCCGGTACCGTGCACAAACACAATACTGAAATGGCTAAAATCAAACTTTTCTTACTCATTCCATCTTCCTTTCTTTTTAAATCAACTTAAAAAAACAACCGCACTTTAAATTCACTTCAGTTACATTAGCCGCTATTGTAATTTACATGTGGAAAGCCCAGGTATTAATTTAGGTTCAAATGATTTTACAGACGACGATTCTTCCGGTTTACCCTCAATATCCCGCAGCAGTTGTTCAACCATAGCGACCGCTATGTCTTTATATGGTTCAGAAAGTACGGTCATCGCCGGACAAACAAACTCATTCTTTGGCAGAGTGTTCATGGAAGCTATCGCGACATCACGGCCAATAACTAACCCAGCCTCTGCCAATGCTCCGTAAACACCGCTGCTTCCATCGCCGCCATCCAGAATCAAGGCAGTATTGCCCTTTTTAATTCCGCCTGAACCGATAAGATTCTTTATCGCTTTGTATCTGTGTATAGCGCTTCGCTTTTCATACTCAATTACGTTATATGAACAACCATTGCTGCATGCCTGACGACTAAACTCCGCCCAGGCACGCCCATAACCCTTTTCCCATAATTGGTCGTTGACTATTTCTGACACAAAACATAAATCCGTCCACCCCTGAGACAATACATGTTCAATAAGAATTCTCCCTGCGCCATAATGATTAACAAAAACACCCTGAAAGGGTAAATTTGTTAACAAAGGGTCGAGCAAACGGAAAACCATGTTATTGTTGTCCTGCCAAAATTGGAGGTATTGGTCGTATGCCTGCCGGGTATAGTCAAAAAACAATAACCCATCTACATGGTGATCCTTTAACATACCCAGTTGTTTGGGCATCTTGGAATATTCACGCTCAATCACCAATGGGATTGCATGATAACCCCTCTCTGCGCATGCCATTGATACTAAATCAAAGTAGGTTGATATTGGGTGGTGTTCAAGAAAGCTCGGTATGACTACGCCGACATTGAATGTTTTGCCGGTTCTTAACCGCCGAGCCGATAAATTGGGACGATAGCCCATTTTCTCGGCCACGTTGCGGATTTCGTTCATTTTACCTTCTGATATGCTCTTTTTACATACAGGACTCAAGGCCGCGGAAACCGTTGATACCGCCACGCCGCTTCGCCGTGCAATTTGTAGTAATGTTACGCCCAAACTAAAAACTCCTTAACCTGCCTACGCAATAGTCAAACATCATCCCCAAGTATAAGGGGAACGTTTTCCAAATGCAAGCATTTTTTTAATTTTTTTATATTTTTTTATTTATGAGACGCTGAAGGCGGACTTCGAGAGGTGTATTTTTTCGCTTTTGACGCATATTTACTTTGTATTAAAGCACTTACAAAACTCAACATTACATCTCATTTTTTTATGTCTTTTGAAAATTAAATATGAATTGACAAAAACCAAACTTTAACATACTATATTTTAGGAAAAGGATTCCGCAAGACGTAAAGATGGATGTGTTTGCAACATAATAGAAGCGGACAAGAAATGTTGATGATAACGCTTATTCAACAGGAGTAAAAAAGTGACGGGACGCAATTTCAGCTATATTGATGGAATCATTGTAATTGTGTATCTTTTGGTTACGGGCATTATTTCCTATGTCATAGGCCGCCGACAAAAAAACAAAGAGGCCTATCTTATGGCGGACAGAAAAATGCACTGGTTTCCTGTGGCATTATCGTCTGTGGCCGCAGGATTTAGTGCTATAAGCATTTTGGGTGCACCGGGTTTTGTGATGGCCGAAGACATGCGATATTTACCATCTCTCTTTACGGGTATTATCAGCATACCGGTTGTTTATTATATTGTAATCCCTTTCCTTTACAAACTCAAGATGGTTTCAGTTTATGAATATCTTGAAATACGTTTTTCTACGGGACTTCGGTTATTCGCGAGCGTCCTTTTCATGTTGACAAAACTTGGCTATCTGGCGATGATAGTGTTCACGCCTTGCTTGGCCATTTCCGCAGCGACAGGAGTCAATTTAGGATTACTCATCATACTTTTTGGGCTTACAACTACCGCCTTCACTGTTGTCGGCGGTTTGGAGGGAATTATTTGGACTGAACTGGTTCAATATTTTGTTCTGATAGCGGGGATTGTCGCAGTGGTTATTTTCTTCCTGTTCGCCCCAACTGCGGGACATGTCTCACAGTACTGGAACATTGCTTCACAGGCGGGTAAAACCAAAATGTTTGACTTTTCATTTGCATTAAATAATCTGTCAATCTGGGTTATGATTCTGTCTACAACATTAATGGGCATAGCCGGTGTGTGCAGCGACCAGACGAGTATTCAGCGATTTTTTGCAGCCAGGTCCATAAAACATGCGATACATGGATATATTTTCTCTCTCATTTTCGGTACGCCGGTTGTCATTATTCTTTATTTTATTGGTGCATGGATGTTCGGATTCTTTCACAGTGAACAGGTTCTGCCCGCCGGGCTTGCAGGTCAACCAGACCGAATTTTCCCGTATTTTATCGCCAAGTACCTGCCTGTTGGTGTTACCGGAATGATGCTGGCGGTAATCGTCGGTTCTGGAATTTCAACAGTCAGTGCAGTATTGCATTCGTTGAATTCATTGTTTATGGTGGATTTTTACGAGCGTTTCACCTCAAACAAGGAAAAAGGCCGCCATTATGTAATAGTGAGCCGCTGGGTGAATTTTGGATGGGGAGTTGTTGGCATAATCATCGCTTTTTATGTAATGAAATTGGGAAATTCCATTCTTGAAGTAACCGCGATTGTTGGAAGCCTGTTTGCTGGCCCGCTTGGCGGCATTTATTTTCTGGGTATTTTTACAAAGAGAGCAAATAATTTTGGCGCTATTTTTGGCGGTATCATCGGTCTTATTGTTACAATAGGCACTTTCCTGCTAAACAAATTCGGCATAAAGGAATTTAATTTTATGTGGTATGGCGTATTTGGGATTACGACGACGTTTTTTGTGGGGTATTTATGCAGCCTTTTTTTTGGATCTTCGTCAAAGAAATCCGGCCTGCAGGCACCCGCTGCCGTTGCCATACCCAATCACAGCCCAGATTTAATATAAACTTAAAGCAGATAAATTGTAAGTCCATCATTCAAAAGGAGCGGCACAATTGAATAAAAACGTAAAATTACAGAAAATTGATAATAAGCTTTCAATCACCAATGAACACTCCGGAGTTGTTCTGGAACAAACAGAGAGCGGTATGCATCTGGTGGAACTTGCGGCAGCGGGAGGCAAAAATTATCTTAGATGCCCCACCCCATTGTGGGCGATAGAAATGACCAACAGAGAAAAGAAGCATGCCAATCTGAAACAGGCCGGTATAACGCCTGCCATTGCGGAGGATGGCAACCAGGTCAGATTAACATTCTCAAAAGTTCCAATATTCGAAACACAGGAATCCGCAGATGTGTCGGTAACTTTTACTTTTAACGACTCGGCACAAATCGAGTGGAGACTGTCTGTTTCGCATATTCCGGCAAACTGGTCGGTGCTGCGTGTTAGTTTTCCAACGATGGACCTGGCAGTAGAACAATCCGATGATTACACGTTTGTGGTTCCCGCAGATCGAGGGATAGCTTATAAGAACCCTTTGAAAACAATTCCAACAGGTGGAATCATTGAAAAGAAACAAATAAGGCATCGTCCATATCCGGGCGGAATTTCAATGCAATTACTGGCATTGCAAAGGCCAAACGATATGCTGTATTTTGCCGCACATGACCCTGTCCCGCATTTAAAAACTTTTTTCTTTGAACCAAACATCAAAGATTCTCTGATTCATCTGCATCCTTATGCTGATACCGAAATTAAATATGGTAGCGATTACAATTCTTTTCCATGGATTACGGCCTGTACCAAAGGTGATTGGTACGATGCTGCACAGATATATCGAAAGTTTGCGTTGACAGCGTCATGGACACAGAGAGGCCCATTGGAGGAAGGAAATAAAACACCATTCTGGTACCAGAATACGCCAATAATAAGCTTAAGATTACATCGTGGGGTGGGATATGAAGTTAAAGACCTGATACAAGAAAAGGAATTTTTTAATGTTCCGATGGTTAGCCATTACTATATGTGGCACAAAAATGCATTTGATGCAGGTAATCCTTTCTTTTTCCCGACAGTTCCCGATTTTCGCAAAGTTGTTGCCGAACTGAAAGAAAAACAAATCTATGTTATGCCATATGTAAATCCTTACTCCGCCGATACAACCCTTCCTGAATGGGAGCATGGACTTAAAGACTCCGCGATGCAAATGACTGAAAAAGGAGACCTTTCTCTTTTAACATGGAGTCAGGGAAAGCCTTTTGCGGGAATGTGTCCTGGAGCGCCATTATGGAGAAGAATTACAAATCTGCTGGCTATGCGAATGTTTGAAATGGGTGTCAAGGCGTTATACTTTGACGAGGTTCCGGTCAGTTCTCCGCGGCCATGTTATAATCCTAACCATAACCATGTTCCCGGCGGGGGGCCCTCCTATTTTCAATCGTACCATTCGTATTTTAAAGAAGTGCGTGATGAAGCCAGCGATTTTTGTAAAGACCTGATAATGACCGGCGAAGGCAACGGCGAACCATATATGCTCTATCTGGATGCTTTTTTAATCGGAAACAGTAACGACCCGCAGGCAGTTCCGCTTTTTGAAGCCATTTATCATGACTATATGATGGGATTCGGCAGATACACTTTTACGCCGGAATTGACAAATCCTAAATTCGCAGGCGCAATTCTTTCCAAATATGCGCAACAGTTTACCTGGGGTTCACAGTTTGGCTGGTCGAACCCCCCCCTTATCGCGATAATGCAAAAGGACCCCGCAACCGCCAAATTCATTAAACACCTTGCCCATGTCTGGATTAATAATGCCGACTACCTGGCACGCGGCAAAATGCTTCGCCCTATGGATTTATCGGGACAACTTAAGCCAATCAAGCGAAGATGGGCTATGGCATGGAACGATGATAAGGGAACTGAAGTTGAATTGATGCCGGTATTAAATTCTATTTGGCAAATAAACGATGGGTCTGTTGCGATAGTCTTAGTAAATATAACTGAAAACCCAATAGATATTAAAGTGAAACTGCCCACTCCGCAGCAGTTGCTTGCTAAAATGATGAGCGAGGGAGCCAGCGAAGAGACGACCAAAAAATTAAATTCTCCCGAATTTTATCCGCTGCCTGAAAACACTATTGGTATGCTGTGCCGGCAGGATGATGATGAAAAACAAATCACATCCATCTGTGATGGAGATTCTGAAAACGGCTTCAATGTCCAGGTACCGGCGTTTAAATGCGTCGTTATCGTGGTCGGCAGTGAAAAGAAATACGGCGTTCACAACTAAGCTATAAATAATTTTAAATAAAAAAACAAATGGAAGCAAACTTTTAAAGTATTTGTAATGCTAATAGCAGTAGCTTGTTTTTCAGCAGGCTGCAATGCTGTTAAGAAAGAGACAAGCAAGCATATACCGTGTTAATGGGAAATTCCAGTTTGGAAGAAAATTATTATGAAGGGAAAAATAGTTTTATCAACTGTGGTTATGTGTTGGCTGGGTTTTTCTGTCCAGGGGACACAAAAACCTGCGGATTTGTTTCCATATCAGTATGAGGCAAATATGATTCCAAACGCTGATAGTCCTGCTTTACCAAGTTTTATTAGTAAATCATCTGATATTGAAATCCACCAATGGATTGAGCCTAATCAGTCATCTGGAATTGATTCTTCCCCCCCTGACATGGTGGGTATGGCCCGATGGGCTATGCATTATCTGGTTTGTAATCCGCAAAAGTCGCGTGGTTACGAATGCCGTTTTGCTATTTCTCCACTAAACTTTCCGCCAGCACTCGGTGATAATCAATATGATGATATTGCCATAGGAGATACAGAAAGCCGTATGGAGATTGCATATATTTATATGCGAGAAATATCAAAGATAGATGTTGGTAATGCCGTCGAAGACACCATTCGCAAAAGATTGATTTCGTATTTGAAAGATGATGGGCTTTGCTGGTGCTTGCCCAGGTGTACAGGCAGTCATTCAACTGAACAAACTGCAATGAGCTGGACAACGTCCCACCTGCTTATTTCAACTCTGGAACGATACCAGCGAACAGGAAATAAAGAACTGCTTAAACTTGCTCGTAAGATGGTTGATGGTTTAAAATCCAAAGCCAGCTATAAAGGTTCAATGGCATATTTTGAAGGTGGGATGGCTCCGTGGAAAGATGGCAAATGGTTCGAAGAATGCAATTGTCATTATCCAATGCTTACGGGATTGGTTCTTTATTGGAAGACAACCGGCGAAAATGATGTTTTGGATTTCATACAGGCGATGGCTGAAGGTACAATTAGTGGGCTACAACCGAACCTCGGCAGAAATAAAGTTCTCATCGACGGCAGCCATTGTTCCAGCAATGGACATCTTACCATGAGAGGTTTGGTAGGTATAGCACAAATTGGACAACTTACCGGAAACGCCAGATACATAGAATTCGTTCGAAGGACATATGAGTTTAATCGCGCCACTGGAACGGATTGGGGATGGTATCCGGAAAATATTTTTGAACGTGATAGGCGTTACTATTCCGAGACTTGTTTTGCTGCAGATATGACCGAGGCCGCTGTTGCCCTCGCAAATTTCGGCTATCCTGAATACTGGGACCATATAGAACGAACAATAAAGAATTATCTGCGTGAAAGCCAGTTCTTTGTTACGCCTGAATTTCGTGCAATGTATGAAAAAGTTCATCCTGAACTAAGTAAAGAGCATGTCGATACCGCGATGAATTTACTGAAAAAATTTGAAGGCGGATTTCTCGCTCGCCAAACTCCCAACGACTGGGTTTACACCAGAAATGGTAAATTGCAAATGTCCATGATGGGCTGTTGTCCTCCGGAGGGTATGAGGGCGCTTTATTTCGCCTGGGCTAATACTGTTGTTGATAAGGGAGAAAATGTGTTCGTGAATATGTCGCTTGATCGTGACTGTAACTCCTGTGAGGTTAAAACATTCACTCCTAAACAAGGGAGGCTTGAAGTATATGCTCGTAAAAATGCGACGTTTCATTTGCGTCCGCCTGCCTGGGCGCCACAGAAGAGTATTCAAGTGTATGTTAATGATAATAAAGTTATGGAGCCTGATTGGTCCGGCCAGTATATCCGCTTTAGAAATATAAAACCAAGTGACAGGCTCCGCATGGATTATCAAATGCCTGAATTTACTCAACGCGTACCAGTTGGGTATGATGGGTCGGAAGACATCTACTTTGTACACTGGATCGGAAATGATATAATCGGAATCTCCCCGGAAGGCAAATATCTGCCGATATTTAAAAAATATCGGCAATCTCTTCCACAGTTAAGCGAACCGGTAAAATGGGAATTAACTGGGATAATTATCGCCGATTTTAACAATGTTATGTCCGAAATTGACTGGAGGCCGGATTAATTAAATTAACTTTAGAAAGCCAGTTTATTGTGACTAAGATTAGTTGGAAAGTCGAAGTTCCTCTGCCATCGTAGTTACAATGTGCCGCTATTAGGGAGCAACTAAATGAGACCCAGTGATACACTTTACCGGCTTATAGAAACCGGGAAACATTTTTGTTATTTACAAGGAAAGACCAGATGAAAACAAACTTCAAAACTCTTTTAATGTTAATGGTAATAGCTTGTTTTTCAGCAGGCTGTAATGCTGTTGAAAAAAAAACAACCATTGCCAAACCAAAAGACCCTGTTATCGTAAGAGCGGATGTTGTAAACGATGCCAAGCCGGGCTTGACCCCCATTGTTGCACATGCCGTCAATGGCGACCTCATTGTAAGCTGGGACACGGGAAAAGGCGATGTTATGCCGGGAGGGACAATTCAATTTGCGAGATCTTCTGATTCAGGCAAAACGTGGTCAAAACCATATATGACAATGAAACGTGATAATCCGTTAATCGGTTTTTCTGCATGCCTGTATAACCTGCCTGACGGCAACTGGACTTCCGGAAGAATGCTGCTCTACACGTTGGAGGCCACATGGCAGGGTGAGCCGAATCAATTGAACCCTAACTGGGCAAGCTTAGTCGGCAGCAGAAAATTCGATAGCTATTATTCTTTCAGTGTGGATGATGGCCGTACATTCTCTGAAAAAAAACTTCTTAGCGATCCCGTTAAACGCAGCGATTTTGCGCAGGGCAATATTGTAGAATTACCGAACGGTGATTTGATTTGGCCATGGGGGTATTGGGGTTCCGAACCGTTGAACGGCTTCAGACGCAGTACCGATGGCGGTCTTAACTGGGAACCTGTCGTTCGTGCATGGCAGGATCCGCCTCCGGGATATGACAAGCCATTGGCTTTCAACGAAACTGCCGCAGCGGTTTGTAAAGACGGCACAATAGTAGCTGTCGCACGAGTTGACGGCACGCCTGACAACGATAAAAGATTTTGGCAAATAAAATCACATGATAATGGCAAAACATGGACAACACCTCGACAGATTGAGATTGTAGGCGGTTCTCCTGCTATGTATTGCACTCCCAAAGGCCAATTATGGCTGGCTTATCGCGATGGAGGTGTCGGTCCAGGTCTTGGCCTGGCAGTTAGCGATGACAACGGCGAAACATGGCGATTCCTTTATCATCTCAAAGACCCTAAAGGTGAACACGAGAAACTTTACGGCCATATTCGTTATACCGACGAAGATAGAAAAAAAACATGGCGACCGGCGGAAGGAATGGTCGGCTATCCATGCTTTGCCAAACTCTCCAATACCGAAGTATATGTTGTATACCACGCACACAACAGGGCGGAAATGAGCAAACGATTCCCGGAAGTCCCATTTTACATCGCCGGTAATCTTCTGCGAATACCAAAGTAACCATCCGGATATTTACCGATGAAAAGAACTATTGCTGCAATAGCCATAATAATAGGAGTAAACGTTGGCATGGAAATTTCGTATGCCGGACGACCTGATGCAGTTCAGCATTTTGTAATTACTGAAGGGCTGTCCTTGCCGGGAGGCAGAGGAGGCCATGTGGCAGCCATCCTCGACGGACATGTGTTTGTCGCCGGCGGTACGGACTGGAGCAGCGACCATACCACAAAGTCATGGTTGCAAGATTCAATGGTTCTCATTAAAGATTCATGGCAAACAGGCCCGGCGTTGCCTCATCCGGTTGCATATAGTATGTTTGCCAGTGACAAAACCGGGATATATTTGGCCGGAGGAATCAATGATGCAAATAAACTAAGCTCTGTTTATCATTTAGATAATTATAATAAAAACTCATCATGGCAAACTCTGCCTTCACTTCCTTTGGCGGTAACTTCCGGTGCTGGAGCATTGTTAAATGGCAAACTCTATGTAACCTGTGGCTGGGTTTATCCCGATGATATCACCAATCAAATGTGGTCGCTTGACGTTACAAATCCAAAGGCAAAATGGAAAGTATGCCAAAATGTGCCCGGTCCCAAACGAGCCTTTCCCGCAATGGTGGCCTGTGGCAAATCTCTGTATTTATTCGGCGGTATGTCCCCTGACCCCAATAGCAATTCTTTGGGTGTAATGCAGGATGCCTACCGATATAATCCAGACAAAGATTTATGGTTGCGTCTTAAAGACATGCCCTGTCCCGGCTATGCGTGGTCAGGCAGTTCAATTGACAAAAACCATATTATACTGACCGGCAAAGCCGATGGCAAAATTAACAAGGATATCTATCTCATAGATGTGAGAGATATGACAGCGCAAAAGATTGGCGAAACTATTATTCAAACAACCACAGCTCCGCTTATAAAAGTCGGACCAGATGAATTTTGGCTTATCGCAGGGGAACCAGATTCAAATAAAAACAGAACCAATAGAATCACATGTATCAAACTGCAGAATTGAGCCTATATGTAAGCATCGCAAATAAAAAAAGTAATAGAGCCTGTTGCATAAATAATTGCTCTTTTAAAAAGTGAATAATTCCAGCTTTTCGGTTATAATCTGTGCAATGGATTGGTTAAACATTCACAAAGGATTATGATATGGCATACAATTTTCTGCCTTGCGACCGAAATCAGTCTTATCTGCTTCCGCCATCTTTGGTTGACTGGCTGCCCCAGGATCATCTGGCGTGGTTTGTCCTCGATGCAGTCGAGCAGATTGACCTGAAACAATTCTACAAAAAATACCGCAGTGATGGCGTTGGCAGGGCGGCTAAGTGTCCGCGAAGTCGAGCGATTAGTTAGAATCGCTCTCACACAAAAAGACAACACTGCTGCGAAAGCAGTCATTGAAAAACCTGCACACATAAAAGACCTTGAATCCAAAATCAGAGGCCGGCTCGGCACGAATGTAAAAATCATCGCGGGCAAGAAGGGCAGCAGGGGGAAAATTATTATCGAATACTATTCGCTCGATGAGTTCGACAGTATCGCTGAAAAACTCGGCGTGAACTCTGATTAGGAAAATTTCACCATCCGGCTTCGTCTTTGACTTCGCCGCGACAGGCAGAGGCACAGAGAAAAAATAGGATATAAAAAATTAAAGGCTGATTAAAAGAATCAGCCCTTTTTCTGCGTTTTCAGTATCAAAAATGCGGTTTTTGAAATTTTTCTAAAAAAAATTCAATTTTCTCTTGCATTGAGCCGATACAATAAATATAGTGTATTAGGTAAGTAATACACAGATACAAAGGGTTACAATGTTATTTGAAATAGACCATCACAGCGGCGTACCTATTTATCAACAGATAATTCGCCAAATCCGCCGGCAAATAATGACAGGCTGTCTAAAAGCCGGCGACCAGCTTGAAACAGTTCGCGACCTTTCGGCCAGATTAAAAGTCAATCCGATGACCATCAGCAAAGCATATTCATTTCTTGAAGCGGAAAAACTCGTTGAACGCAAAAGGGGCATCGGGCTTTTTGTTGCAGACATAGAACAAAATCAAAAAGAACAAACCAAAGACCGGCTGCTGGATGATGCGGTCAACATAGCGGTGATTGCCGCGATTCAGTTCGGCATATCAGAAAATAAGGTCATCGAACTTTTCATAAAACAATACAGAGAATATCGCTCTCAAATAGGAGATAGAAATGGCTAATGAAAATTTAATCGTACAGATGCAGGGGGGTTCCAAAAAATTCGGCAAAACCGTTGCGATGGACAATGTGAATTTGGATATCACAGCAGGCCACATCATCGGACTTGTCGGCGCAAACGGTGCGGGAAAAAGCACATTGCTTCGCCATATAATAGGTTTACATCTCGCAGACGGCGGCCAATGTTTTACCTTTGGAACAGAAGCCGGCAAGTTGACACCCATCGAGCTTGGCAAAATCGGTTATGTTCATCAGGAAGGGGAGTTGCTTGGCTGGATGACTGTCGGCCAGATAATCCGTTATGTCAGTGCATACTACAAAAACTGGAATCATCAATTGGAAGAAAAATATATTTCTGATTTTGACATTCAGCTCAAAAAAAGAGTCGCTTCGCTATCGCCCGGCCAGCGGCAGCAGTTAGCGATTCTTTTAGCAATTGGTTTTGAGCCGGAGTTGTTGATTCTTGATGAGCCTGCTTCCGCTCTTGACCCGCTTGCACGAGGCAGATTTCTTGATTTGCTCCTGCATATAATTCAAAATGAAAACAAAACCATAATCATTTCATCGCACATATTAAGCGATATCGAAAAAATTATCGACCATACTATAATTATGCAGCGGGGAGTGATACTTCGTGATTGCAGCTTCGACCGGTTGAGAGAAGAATTTTTATCGTTCACTCTTACTTCGTTAAACGGCAAATTGCCCGAAAGACTTCCGTTTGAAAATATAATAAGCTGCCAGAGAAACGATAACAAAGCGGTTGTGATTGTTAAAAACAGCAGCGAAGAACAATTGCGGACAAAAGCAAAAAATATGAATTGCGAAATTCAAATCAAAATGCTGCCTTTGGAAGATATATATAGAATCGTGGTCAGCTAATAAACAAGGAATTATCAAATGACTATTTTAGAGGCAAATTTAAAACATCTGTATCAGCGAATCGGCTGTTGGTTTTTGGGGCTTGGTTTTCTTGGTGGAATTGCGGGAATCGTTGGGACAGTCCTCCACAGTCGAAATGGAGCGTTTGAAGGTTTTCTTATTTGGATGTATATTTTTGGATTATTCACCGCTTCGATGCAGGTGGAAATTTTAACCAAACCATTTTCCTTTTGTTTGCCTGGGCATAATCGCATACCGAGAAAATTTCTGTTCACTGTTTGTTTGTCAGCGTCATTTTTTATTTCAGCGGTTTTTCTGCTGTATCCCGCTCCGAATTTGGCGACAGCAGCATTAACCGGTATTTCCACGGCATTGGCTGGAACAATTTTTTATTGGCTCGGCGCCTGGGTTGTTTTTAGCTTTGCCAATTGGGTCAGTACATTGGCGTTTTTTTCCTTATTTTCCTTTTCGCAACATCTCAATATTCCTATAATTGTAGAAAACATTATTGTAAATCATATTCCGAGTGTTATTGCTGCCGGTTTTTTAGTCAATTTTCTGGCATATCTGCATTGGGGCAAAAGCGACATCGCAAAAAAATACTGCGGCAAATTACGGCTTAGCGGATTTGATGCATGGAATAAACAGAAATTACACGCCTATACACAAAGTCGTATGGCAGAAAAAAAATCTGTTCCAGAAATGTCGCCTGCGATAGAAGCGTTTTTTATTAAACGCATTACCAATGCCGACCAGACTTTGGGCAGATACATCTGGGGCGGTTTGTACACTACTTTCGCGATTATGCTTTCATCGCCGAAAAAATGGCTTGTTAATTTATTCATTGCGATACCGGTATGGTTGGCTTTGGGATATCTTCCCGGCTCCGGCAATATAATTTTTGTGCTGCCGGGTATAATGTTGATACACGCTTATTTGCCGGTTTATTCTTCGCTGCTTATTGTCGGCGGACGAAGAGAAAGATTTTGGTCTGCCTTATCAGTGGCATTGGCAGACACCTTGCTGATTACAGTTTTGGTTTTGGTTTTCGCTGCCCTAACTATATATCTTAAACCGATTATGCCGGCACTGACCGTCAGGGGATACACCGCACATTTTACCGCATTGGATATAAGATTGTTCTTTTTACCGATGTTAATGGCACCGATTACATTGGCGATTGGCCTGATTTGTTATAAAAATCCTACTATAGCTATAATTACCGTAATAGCGGTATTCACGGCGATTTGGGTAGCAACCCTTGCATCTCTTGGGAAAGCTCATATCAAGCCTATGCCGCACATAACTCCTTTATTGATAACCTGTTTGATAGTATGTGCCTGGGCGGTATTTATTGCGGTATCGCGATATGTTTGTGTCCGGCGAAGTTTAATAAAGCTATAAAAAATAAATTTTTCCCTGTAACACAATCATAATTTTTGTGTCTATGTAAATAGTACAGCGGTAAAATATCTCACTATGTTGTGAGATTAAATAAAGATAACTTTTGTGGAGAATTTAAAATGAAAACGGCAAAAATTTTAACAGTCCTTGCAATCACCGCAATCATTTCGGCGGTTTGTTTCGCCGAAGCGGAAAAGGTTGACCTCAAGCTACGCCTGTCGCCCGGCGAGTCGCACGAAATGAAAATGACCCAAAACCAGAACATCACACAATCCGTCAACGGTCAGGAAATGAAAATGACCCAGTTGATGGAAATGCTCATCGGTCTTGATTGCAAAAGCGTCGATGCCAACGGCATAATGCTCGTCGAGATGACATACAAAGCCGTGAAAATGAAAATGGACGGCGCAGGACAAAAAATGGAATTCGACTCCGCCAATCCAAAACCGGCAGACCCAAATAAACCGCAGGAAAAAATAATGGCGGGTATATTTTCAGCTATGGTAGGCTGCAAATTCGGTATGCAGGTTAGCCCGACCGGCGAAACCGCAGGCGTTACCGGCGTAAAAGAAATGATGACAAAAATGAAAGAAAAAATGGGCGACTCCAACGAAGCAAAAATGATTGACGCTATGTTTGATAAAATGTTTGACGAAAAAGAATTGAAAAGTATGGCAGGCAGTTTAATGGTTATTTTTCCGAAAGCCCCCGCCGCCGTCGGCGACACATGGTACGACACTATGAGTATGAATGTTATGATGCCGATTGACATTGAAACGACTTATATTTTCAAGAGCCGAAAAGATGGAATCGCTTACATTGATGCCGTCGCCAAAATGGATATGGGCGATGCCGCCAAACCAATTGAGATGGGCCCGATGAAAATGTCAATGCAGTTAGCCGGCACAATGAATTCAGCAAATCAGGTTGACGAAAAGACAGGCTTGGTGAAGAAAAGCGAAATGACCTCAAACTTCTCCGGCGTAATGAAAATGGACGCGAATGAACAGATGCCGCAGGGTATGAGTATTCCGATGACAATCGTCGGCACTGCGATAGTTGAATTGATCAAATAAATAAAGAACATCAGTTAGCCCCCGGCTTTATGCCGGGGGTTTTTGTCATTGCGAGCGCAGCGAAGCAATCTCATCTTTTAAAGGAATAGAGTTCAGAATTAGACTTCGCCGTTTTGAAAGGGAATTGTTATGGCAGAGAATAATATCAACTTTACACAGGACTCTGTTCGTGGCCAATTTACGCTTCTTGCAGTGTTTTTGTGGGTAGGTTTTCCGATTTCTATTTTCAGCAGTTTTTTTCCCATTTTAGGTTTGATTTCAGGTCCATTACTTATTACATCATCGGTTTTTTGGTTCATTCTCCTTTACCGGAATTGGGCAGTGCTTCAGGGCAACGGTGCAAGAACTACACCGGGCAAAGCTGTTGGTTTTGGTTTTATTCCATTTTATTGCTTTTATTGGTGGTATGTTGCTTGTGTTGGCTTGGCGGTGGACAATAACAGATATATGGATGCCGCAGGGATTGGACGGGCGAGAATGTCTTATGGGTTGGCAATGACAGATTACATTCTTTCTCTTCTGTGTTGTACGATTGGATTGATACCTGTTGTTGGAAACATAGTACTTATACCTGCTATGATTGTAAGTTTTATTTTTGCCATACAGCAGAAAAATTGTGTGCTGGCAATTCTTGAACACAATTCACAGCGATCTCTGAAGTAGCTTTGTAGGGTGGGCTTTAGTTCACGCTGCTATTAACGAGTTGCCGCAGATGCTAACACAGCCGGTTTTTTCGCAACCGGCAGCGTGAACCAGAATGTTGAGCCTTTGTCCGGCTCGGATTCAACGCCGATTTGGCCGCCGTGGCGTTCGACAATTTTCTTGCACACGGCAAGGCCAATGCCCGTGCCTTCATATTCGTTTTTCGAATGCAGTCGTTTGAACATAATAAAAATCGCCTGCTGAAATTCAGGTTTGATGCCGATGCCATTGTCGGTGATTTCAATTCTAACCATTCCATCGACGGCGGGCTTGCTGGTGAGCGTTATTTGAGGCACATTGCCTTTGGCCTGATATTTCATACCGTTGGCGATTAAATTCTGCATAAGCTGGCGAATCTGAACAGGGTCAATGTCAACTTCCGGCAGCGGCTGGGGAATATCTATTGTCGTATGCTTTTCTTCGAGCAGTACCGAAAGTTCAAGCTCTCTGAGTTGTTTTACGATGTCGTTGAGGTTCACCGTTTCCGCCGATTGAGCCTTTGCGCTTACCCTTGAATATGCAAGCAGACCTTCAATCATCTGTGTCATACGATTTGCGCCGTCAATCATAAACCCAATGTTTTCGGCATCGTCGCCGGTAATTTTCCCGGCCAATGATTTTTGCACCATATTGCCGAACGCCGATATTTTTCGCAGCGGCTCGCGCAAATCGTGCGAAGCAATATAGACAAAATTCTTAAGTTCGTCATTAGTAGCTGCCAGTTGTGCAGTCCGTTCATCAACACGCGATTCCAAATCAGCGTACAGGTGTTGAAGTTCCTGTGCCATCGTCTCAAACGAAGAGGAAAGAACATCCAGCTCTTCAACTCCGCAATCGGCAAGCTGTGTGTTATAGTCACCACGTGCAAGACGACTGCTGGCTTCAACAATGGCGACTATAGGTTTGGCTAACTGTGTCGACATTCTGCCGGTGTTCCTGAATAGATAGACAAAGTAAAGCCAATAAAACAGTATCATAACCCCTATCGCCATAAAACCAATTCTTTGGGAGTTCTTTTCAAGACGCAGAGCCGGAGCAAGAATTTTATTTTTGTCAGCCAATACAAAAAGTTTCCAGTCTGCCTCAGCTACTGTTGCCTGAGACAAAAAATATGGGGCGGAATTTATCACAACATCTTCAACATTATTCTGCTTCTTCATCAGACTGGATACTGTCTGTGCCATACCTGGGATTTTGCTTGCCAATAAGTTAAACTCCTCGGGCTTGAAAGTGTCCTGTTGAACCTGACCGGCATAAACATATTTGTGAAGTTCCGTAAGACCGAATACTCGCTCAACCTCTGTCGGCATCGCCATGATGGTACCGCGTGAATCAACTAAAAATGCCTTTGCATCCCATGGCAGCTTAAGCCTGATAATGTTATTGATAAATTTATCTATGGTGATATCAATACCAGCAACGCCTTCGAGAAAATCGCCTTTATAAACCGGAACGATACACGACATCATCCACCCCTTGCCGGCAGGGTCGAGATAAGCCTCTGTCCATACCACTTTACGATCAGGATTATGATTGGCATCAGCTAGATAATAAAAATTGTATTCAGGGATATTCATGTCGCGGGGAAACTGCTTATAACAATCTTCGATAAAGGGGTAATACCGGTTCATCGAATCAAACGTATTAAAGTATATCGCAACAATGTTTTTATTGGATTCGTAAAGATGACGGTAAATGTGGTCAAGAGCTTCTGACTCCTTAGCTTTTTTCTTTTCTTCATCACCTATGGGAAACAGTGCGGCATAAAAAAGACTGCTGCCGCCATTGTTGTTCAATTTGTAATACACACCATTTGATGCAAAATCAAACACAGACGGCTCTACCGGCACCGGAAATGACTCTGGAGTCTTGAAAAAGCGTTCCGTTTCTTCCTGCAATACATGCCCAAGAGAAGTAACTGAGCTAAGCTGCTCACTTATTTTATCGGCCTGGTCGGTAGCAATTTCCTGCAGGTGGGATTTGCTGATTGTTTGTAATGTCCCTTTTGTTTGATTATCGTTATATGCATTTATCGAAAAATAAAGAACGATTAGCGCAATTTCAATCACAAACAAAGGTGCCAGCGCAGCTCTAAAAAAACGGTTCGAAATGAAACGATTAATCGCTACTTTTCCCGTGATACCATTTTTTTTTTCTAACATAGTCAACCCCGAAAACATAAAACCTGTGTATATTTCGGCCATATACAGGGATCACAACAGCATTTACTACTACAAAATTACAACTATTATGAAATTAACCTGAACCCAATAATTTTAAATTCAGGTCATATATTATTAGACAGTCGATATGTAGCAGACGGCAATTTATAAAAAATCAAGCAAAACTCTCTCAATTGCCGATAAAAATATAGCTAAAGCCCGATAATGTCAAAGCAGGGTTAGGCATATTTTAAGGGAAAAAGCATGAAAACAAAAACCCTGGTAATAATTATGGTTTTGTTAAATACTGCGACTTTGCTGACAGCAGAAGAACAGCAGCAGGTGCAGACACAGGAGAAAAAACTTGGCATTACTCTCGACGCAACGTATGTCAGCCGCTATCTATGGCGAGGCTTCGATTGTTACCCCAAGAATCACAGTGCCTTCCAGCCAAGCGTCAACCTCGACCTTTATGAAACAGGCTTCGGTGTCAATATCTGGTCTTCTATGGCTAACGGGAGTGGGTTTGAGGATTCCAAGGAATTGGACTATACCTTATACTATTACAACAGTTTCTTCAAAGACGAAACTTATGTTACGAATTACAAGGTTGGCTGGGTTTATTATTCTTATCCGGGCGTATCGAGAAAGACATATAATATGCAGGAGATATTCACGACTTTCTCCTGGCCTAAAATTATTCCCTTTGGCATTGTACCAAGCTATACCGCTGCAGCTTTATGGGCAGCCGAGTCGAATTCCGATATGAGAAATTGCGGCGGTTGGTTTCATATATTCGGGCTGGGATACGATTTGAACCTGCCAGCAGTTTTACCTAATACGGATAAACAGGTTGTACATCTTTCGGTAGAAACCGTTTATAACGACGGCGCTTACGCACCCTGTAATACAAAGTATGCAAGTGTCGATCACGATTGGTCGCATATGGTTTTTGGCATTTCATCGCCGTTCACTCTGTCAAATAATCTGACATTTACGCCGGGTTTTTACTATCAATCTTCATGGGAAGATTCTGTCAACGAAAATGATGAATATTGGACAAGCCTAAGCCTTACATATAATTTCTGACAAACAAAACACACACTTTACGAGCGCAACCGAATCACGGTGAAACATAAAAATTTCATCGGCGACAGTTGATTCTTTCTACTGTTTATTGGCTGTTGGCTGCTGCTTACTATATTCTTGGTTTGTTTCCCAGATAACCTGTCTTCGGCAGTCCGCCGGTCAGAGGCATCGCATAATCAACAAACGCCTGCGTAATTCCGTTGCCTTCTTTATTGATATACTCATCAGCGAGCGATTTTGTTTTTTCCGCCACGTTTGCCAGTTCTGTTCTGAAAAGTTCGACAGCATAATTTTTGCCGCTGCCGATTCGCTTCATTGCGACAGAGCCGTTTAAATTCGTCATCGAAAGTTTCACAGCCTCAACGCCGCAGCGACGAGCCTCCGACACGTCAGTCGCGGATTGCAATCCCGCAAAACTTCTCTGCAGATAACCAAACGTATCAGCCCGTACTCGTTTGATTTTCAAACTCGCCTTAATCTGACTCGCCAGAAAATCCGCCAATGCCCCCGTGCCGGATAATTGAACATTGCCGTGCGCATCGTGTTCAGCGTTTGCGGCTATCTTTTCTGCCCATGTTTTATGGTCAACATCGCCGATGCCTTCGCTCACTGCGATTACGCATCTGCCGAGCTTTTTATAAACCGCCTCAACATCAGAAAGGAATTTATCCATCGAGACAGGTCTCTCCGGCAGATAAACCAAATGCGGCCCGTCATCGTCCCTCTGTTTTCCAAGAGCGGCCGCAGCGGTCAAAAACCCCGCGTGTCTGCCCATAATCACATCAATTTTAATCCCCGGCAACGCTCTGTTATCAAGGTCGTCGCCCATAACTGCGCACGAAACAAATTTCGCCGCTGTGCCGAATCCAGGACAATGGTCTGTGACTAACAAGTCGTTGTCGATTGTCTTTGGAACGTGAAACGCCCTCAACTCATAACCAGCCTTAATCGCCATATTATTTATGATATAGCAGGTATTGGCTGAATCGTTTCCGCCGATATAGAAGAAATATCGAATATCGCGTTTCTTGAAAACATCGAGAATCTTCTGGCAGTATTCAGCGTCCGGCTTATCTCTGCTTGAGCCGAGAGCCGATGATGGGCTTGTCGCGACGATTTCGAGTTCATCGGACGAGATTTTTTTCAGGTCGATAAAATTTTCCTTTACCACTCCGCTAACCGCGTGGATAGCTCCGTAGAGATTTTGAATTTCGGGATGTTTTTTTGCTTCTTCAATTACGCCGACCAATGAGGCATTTATTACGCCCGTTGGTCCGCCGGACTGACTTACTACCGCATTTGCTTTTGGTGCAGATGCCATATTTACGACCTTTCAAATAGACTTTCTATGTTGATATTTTAAAATCTAAACTGTGGACTGGGATTATAATAGTTTGAAAATTTATGACAAGCCTATAATTTCCACCGCACGGTAGATTCTATGCGACAGACCCACTGGTATAATACACCAACTATCACAATGTGTTGTTTTTTTGCAACATTATCGTAATTTTCTTATTTTCAAAGGCTTTATATCCTATAAAAAGTTTATTTTAGATATTACAATAGGCTTATGTTGCTTAAAGACAACATTGCGACAAACTTTAACAACTCAATCGACACAAGCCCGATAATGTTTTATTGCGATAACCTTCTCTAAAATAGGCTTTTGCGATTAGCTCCGCTGTTCTATGTAAAAATGGCAAATTACTGGCATAGCCCTTGCTGTAAATGATGGTACTTTAACTTTGCCGGGCGTGCTGCCTGTTATCCTCTGGAGGATGAAGCGGACGAGCCGCCCCGCGGTCGCAACCAGGGCCAAAAGATAAATTCTTAAAGCGTCCCTGTATATATAGATTGCGTTTGATTCCGGAGCTGTTTCTAAGGAGGAGGCAGCTCCTCTTTTTTTGCGCTTCGCACGCCAATTTTTTCATTTTGTTTTTTAGCCCGCTGATTGTATAACGCCTGTATGGACAAGGCAATTTTCCGAATTATTGATGCGAATTTTAATCGCGCCCGTGAAGGTCTGCGGGTAGCGGAGGATTTTTGCAGATTCGCGCTGAACAATCAGTTGTTAAGCGGCAAATGCAAACAAATCAGGCATCAATTATGCGGAGCTGTGAGTAAGTTTGATTCGCAACGACTTATCGCGGCACGAGATACACAAAACGATGTCGGCTGCGACTTGAAAGTTGCGGGGCAAATGAAACGGGCAAGTCTTGAAGATTGTGTTTCCGCTGGGTTTGCCAGAACAACAGAAGCATTGAGAGCAATCGGCGAATCGGCAGCGACTTTCGATACGGCACTTGCGCAGACATTTGAAAAACTCCGCTACGATTGCTACGTTCTCGAAAAAGAAATAATGCTTCTCGGCTCACCCGCTATAAGATTTTCAAAAGTAAGGCTTTATGTCGTTTTGACCGTGGAAAGCTGTAAAGACGTTTTATCCACGGCAAAGGACTGTGCCGAGAACGGCGCAGATTGCCTTCAGCTTCGAGTAAAAGCAATGGCTGATGGTAAATTTTTCGCTCTGGCTCAAAAGTTTGTTGATTTGTGCAAACAGCATAATGTTGTGAGCATCATTAACGACAGAGTTGATATCGCTGTCGCATCCGGCGCTGACGGCGTTCATTTGGGGCAGGATGATTTATCAGTAGAACAGGTTCACGCCTGCCAGCTCAAGCCTCTGCTCATCGGCGTAAGCACTCATTCGTTCGCTGAACTTCAAAAAGCCATCGAACAGCAGCCCTGTTATGTCGGGCTGGGTTCTGTTTTTCCAACGGACACAAAGCAGGATGTGAACATTTGCGGCCTTGACTATATTTCCAAAGCCACAGAGTTTCTAAAAAATAGTCCGGTTCAATCAGTCGCAATCGGTGGAATAAATTTAGAAAATGTTGAAAAAGTTTTGCGGGCCGGCGTAAAAAAAATCGCAGTTTCTTCCTGTGTTTGTAAAGCTGATAACCCTGCCGACATTTGCAGAAAATTTGTAAAAATTATTTCTGCTCAACCGTAAGTCTTTGGTTTTGCAAAAGCTACGATTCTGCCGGAATAAAAAAGTTATCCACCTTTTTTTGCACAACAGAAAATCTTACCTTTTTTCACATTTTCGACTTTTATCATTCCCTTTTTCATACCAACCGGTATGTTTTTAAACAAAATACACCAAATCTCCTTTTCTTAACTATCTGTTAAAAATGCAGTTACAATAATAATTATAGGTCTTTGTAAAGTTGTTATATTTTGAAATAAAAACGTGCTGATAGAGGGAGCATATCTCCCGTACTGCGCAGTTCACTTATTTTAACGTTCTCTATATGTTATCAACAAGCTATCCACAAAATTAAAGACCTGTACGTTCTGAAACATAAAGAGTTACGGTTAGCAATATAGTGATAAAAAAAGGGCTTGCATTTATATCTATATTAGGGGATAGGGAATAGGGTATAGAGGGTAGGATTTTGGATTTGTGTTATAGGAGTTGCAAATGGCAGTTACCAAAAAGAGATTGAGTAAGGCATTAAAAGAAAAAAATGGATTTGCTGTCGTGGCCGAACTTGTCGGCGGAGCAAACTTCAACTACGCCCCGATAAAGAAGTTTCTGGCTGCGCATAGTCAGGCGGGCGGCAAAGATATACCATCAGAATTTAATTTTGTCGGGATAACTAATCCGCAAAGTCCCGGCGGCGTTGCGAATATCGAGCCTGCCGATGTTCATCGGTTTGCTGTCGCAAATAATCTGCTCGGCGAACTTGATTTCATTCCGCATATAAGCTGCAAAGATTCCAACAAAGACGGCATCATAAGTTTGCTCGCCGCGCATAAGGCCGCGGGAGTGGAAAGTTTTTTAGCTCTCACCGGCGATAAGCCCGCAACGTCGAAGGGTGTTTTTGAACTCGAATCTGTCGGACTGCTCAATCTGACAAGCTATATGAACGATGAAGCTGTTATTAAGGCAAAGCCGGATACGCTTAATTCTGTACCGAAATTCTTCGCAGGCGCTGCGGTCTCACCTTTTAAATATAATGAAGAATCGCAAATGCAGCAGTATTTCAAGATGGAAAAGAAAATCTCCTCCGGCGCGGAATTTTTGATTACGCAGGTCGGCTGGGATTGGAAAAAGAGCGTTGAACTGATGAAATATCTTGCGGATGCGAAAATCAATGTTCCGGTAATAGGCAACGTTTATTTGTTGAGTACGATTACGCCCGCACCGCGTCTTATGCACGATATAAAACTGCCCGGCTGTTTTGTCAGTGATGAGCTTTTCGCAAAAGTCTGCTCCGAGAGCGTCGATGAGCATATCGAGCGCGCTGCGCAGCAAATCGCGATGTATAAATCAATCGGCGCAGCAGGCGTTGATATCGGCGGCGTTCACGATTATGAAATGTTTGTAAAACTGCTGAAACGAGCAGCCCAAATCGGCGACAACTGGCAGCAATTTAAAGATAATCTCTGCTGGCCTGCGAAAAAAGCTTTTTATCTTTATGACGACGCGGGCAAAAGGGTTGAACTTTCAAAAACGAAAAAAACTTTCGGGCATCGCGTTTTCAACTGCTTCCACGCGGCGATTCTCGATCCGCAGTATAAAGGCTTCCACTGGCTCAAAAAAATTATGAAATTTCTCGGCGCAGACAAGGGTAAAGGGTTTTGCTATAAGTCGTTCAACACTTTTGAGAAATCATCGAAATATCTGATGTTCGACTGCGAAGAATGCGGCGATTGTTTTCTGCCTGAAAATTTCGGCCTTTGCACAATCGGCGGCTGCGAAAAAGGAATGGACAACGCACCTTGCGGCGATTCGACCGCGGAAGGAAAATGCGGAAATAATCTCGACAGAATTTGTATCGGCGATAGAATATACAAAGCGGCGGCCGCGGAAAAAGCCGGCCTTGAGAAATTGCGGAAAATCATCAACAAGCCCCGCAACCCGGCTCTTGAGCATACCGCGTCGATACTGAATTATTTGTTCGGAAAGGACCATACTTTGAGAAGCCCGCTTATCGGCATAGCCGAATTAGTTCACGCATCTATACCAAAGACCGGCGAGATTATGGCAAAGCTCCATTCGCTCGGCGACGACTGGGACACCAAACCAAGCGGCGAACTCGATTATATAAAGGCCCTGATAGAATCGCAGGCGACCGACGGCGCGGACTATATCGCGGTAAATATAGACCAGTTCGGCGAAAGCAATCCTGCGTTTGCGGTCGAGCTGATGAAAAAATACGTTATGCTTGTCCGCAAATACGGCAAGGGTGTGCCGGTCTGCATCGACAGCAGCAGTGATGATGTTCTCAAGGCGGGGCTGAAGCAATGGTATGACACGAATGAAAACGTCAAGCCGCCGCTGATTAACTCCATAAAAGTTTATACCATCGAAAATATGATGCCGCTGAAAAAGCATTTCGATTATAAATTTATCGGCCTGCTCATCAGCGAAGGCAAATCCGGCAGTATTATTGAAACTGAAAGCGTCGATGACCTTCATAATCTGGCGAAAACGATTTTTGCGGCGGCAAAGAAATACGGCTTTAAAGCTGAAGAAATTTTCTTCGACTCGACAGTTTTCCCGCTGGCGATTGATATGCCGATGATGCCGGGCACGGCCAGCTATACGCATAGAACTTTCAATACAATCAAACGCATTAAGACTGACCCGATATTGAAGGGCTGTCATTTTTCGCTCGGCGTTACGAACAGCGTTCGCGATTTGCCCGGCAGAAAAATCGGCGTTGCCAGAGCTTATGTCGAAGTGGCGATGCGATTCGGCCTTGACGCGGGAATCATCAACGTCTCACATCAGTTCGGCGTAAAACCCGCAGATGCGGATTTGGTCAAATTGGTTGAGGCCTTCGCGAATATGGACGGCTCAAACGAAAAGCAAAACGAAGCGATGATGCTGATGGGCGATTTCTGCTCAAAGAATAGAAAGGCCTCGGTATAAAATTTTGCCGCAGAGAACACAGAGATAAAAAAATAAGAACAAGGTTTTGGTCGAAAGGCCAAACTACACTTTTATTTTTAATCTTTTATTTTTTATTTTATTTTATCATATACTGCTCTTGGTTCTCTGCCGTTTGTCTGGCAGAGCCAGTTGTCGAATGTTCGCTGATATTCTTCCTTACTGTTGGCCGGCGGCATTATGAGCATAAGTCTCTGCCATGTTATAACTTTGGCGGCGGTTTGATTCAAATCTTCGGAGTTCCTCATAAAAAATTGTCCATCGATTTCCGCAGGGTCTTTGGAAAGGTCAAAGACTGTCATAATTTCATTGGTCGTGTCGTAGATGAATTTTTTTCTGCCGAGCATAAAACCAGCCGGCCCGTTTTTCATCCACGTCGAAAAGAATATTTCTCTAACCGGCATATCCTGTGCAAGAGCGTTTACGCCGTCAAAGTCCGCCTCGGCGATATCAAACCCCAAAAGATTAAGCAGCGTCGGGGTTACATCTATACTGCTGACGGTGGTATCGATTTTGACTGGCCTTTTAATTATCTTTGGCGATTTAATAAACCAAAAAACTTTCAGAGCCTCATCGTAGGGAATTCGAGCGTGGCCGTATCTGTCGTGCTGGCCGAAGGCCTCGCCGTGGTCGCCGATTACGCAGAAAATAGTTTTGTCCATATTCGCAACTTCGTCTAACTTTTCATACAGGCTCGCCAGAAACGCATCGGTATATTCGATAAGCCTGCGGTATTTCACATCCGGCTCGTCATAATCGGAGTAGTCGGCGTCTTTGTATTTGTCGGGGATTTCATAAGGGTCGTGCGAAGCCGAGCCGAGTATCGTGAGCATAAATGGTTTGTCGGATTCTTCAATCCAGTCGCAAACCGGCTTAATAAGCTCAAATTCATCAGCGGCCAAATAACCGAGATATGAATTTACATCGGCAATGTCCTGCCGCGCGAAGAATTTTTCAAATCCGAGATTACTGACCAATCCAGGTCTTGCTTCGAAAGTGCCATCGGCGGATTGAAAAAACGCCGTTCGGTATCCGCTGCTTTTCATAATGGTCGCGATACTCCGGTAATTTTTTTCTCTTACAGCCGCTTCGACATAATCCTGACTTACCGATGGATATTCGCCCGTATGAATCGCGAACAGAGCCTTTGTCGTATGCGTCGCGACGGTTCGGCAATTTGTGAATGACGCGCCCTTGTCCGCAAGCAACTTGAGAAACGGCGTTTCTGCTCCGTTGGGGTCGAGAAATTTTGTCTGTCCCGGCGCGATGCCCTCAAGCACGACTATCACAAGATTGTATTTCCCGGCGTACTTGTGAGTTTGCAGATTAAATTTTGTTTCGTCGGCCAATGGGAGTATTCGACTATTTCCCTGCGTGTCTCTGTGGTTGTTATCTCTGCGGATGTTGACGAATATCGATTTAATTGCCTTGAACTGACTGTTGTATCGCATCTCTGCGGATATTCTTGTATCAGCGTTTGTCTGCGAAAGTTTTGCTATTGCCCCCGCGGCGATTAGCAGAACGATATAGATAATCAGTCTTGCCTGTATATGTTTTTTTGTAAGCGGCGGCACGATGGGTTTTGCCAGAACGCCAAATAAAAACACAAGAGCGATTGCGCTTGGACCGAGCAGTGCGACGGCGGCAAAAGGTCTCATTGCCAAATGATGCCCGACAATGCGGAATCTGCTCACAGGGTCGAAGAAAAGCGGAGCGATAACCGCCGGCAGAGCCTGTGTTCCGGTTGCGATGAGCCAGCCGGCGTTCACTACCGACCAGGTGCAGACCAAAGCGGCAAAAATCAGAGCGACTCTTGCCGCCCATTTCTTCTGCCAGGAAAAACTGATTAGCGAGCAGATTAATTCTGCTCCGAAAAGCACAATCAAATCGGCTACAATCCAGCCGGGATATTGGCCGAGCCGGTGAACGTGAATTGCCCAGTATAACTTTGCCAGCAGCGTGCAGACAAGAGCGCCAAGGATAATGAGACTTGCCGCCCAGGTTTCGAAGAAACCGGCATTTTTTTTGAATTTCAATATCATACCTGTTGGATTATAATCGCCGATTCGTAAATCCGCAAAGGACAAAAAAGTTTTACTGATAACTGATAACCGATAACTGGATTACTGCTTTATGACAAAAAGATTGATAATACTGTCCGGCCCATCGTGCGTGGGCAAAAGTCCGCTCACCGCAGCGGTTAGAAAATATCGGCCGGAAGTGAAATTTATACAGGCGACTGTAATAAAGAGCAAAGAGTCCCGCTATAACAAGCCCCGGCCTGACGAAATCGCCGTTTGGGATAATCCCGACAACTGGCGAACGATGGCGGAGATTGAGACTCTAAAAAACAATCAGCGTTTCGTTGTCGATTACTGCCACGGCTTTGCGCAGGTAATCGACCTTGACAAAATTATCAACGCCCCGACAGATGCGATTTTGATGGAATCGTATTACACGATGGCGCAAAAAATTGTGAAATCCGATTATCTCACCGGCGTTGATATTAAAACGGTTTTTCTGTCGCCGATAAGCTGTCGGGAAATTCCCGCTCTTAATAAGGATTTTCCATTTGCCGTTAAATCGCTGATGATGTTCAAGCAGTATCAAAGAGCCGAATTTCACGGCAGGGCGATTGACAATGTCTGGCTTGCCGATATGCGTCATCGCGTTGATGATGCGTTCAATGAAATCAGAGTTGCCTGCGACTACGATTATGTAATCGTCAATCACGACGGCGAAGGTTCGCCAAACTGGCGGCGGCACAATGACGGCGCATTTTTCGATAAGCCGACCGGCGACGCGGGACTGGCGACGGACTGTCTGGCCGCTCTTCTTGCCGGCAAAAATCCGCCAAACGCCGAACACTGGCCCTGCGGCTGCGGACAATAGCGTCTGTTTAGCGGTACAATGGCGTTTTTTGGACAATTTCTTGTTTTTTTAAATTTTTTTTAATAAAATGTGTAACGAGGCGGCAAAAAGGAGGACTATAATTAAAAACGATATGACTTCAGACGGCGGCTGCGATTATGTTCGAATCGTGGACCGTGCCAAAAGCGGCTGTAAAAAGAGCCTTGATGAGCTTGTCGAGGCCGTAAGTCCTAAATTAAAGGCTTATATTTATCGGCTTACTCTCGACCGGAATCTGACTGAAGATTTGCTGCAGGATGTTCTGCTGCAAATGGTCAAATCGCTCGGCAATTTGCGCCAAAGCGAAAAATTCTGGCCGTGGATTTACCGAACCGCTTCGGGCAAGGTCTGCCAGCATTACAGGTCCAAAAACCTAAAGGTAAAAACTCTATCCATAACCGATATGACTTCCGCTCCGCACAATTCGCAAGACCGGCAAAACAGCGATTACGACATTCAGGACACGCAGGACGACGGCCTGACGGTCGTGATGCGAAAGGAACTTGTCAAATCAGTTTTTGCCGCGATGGAAAAACTTAAATTAAATTATCGAAATGTTCTTGTTCTGCGATGTATGGAGCAGCGAACGTTTGTCGAGATTGCCGAGATAATGAACTGTTCCGAAACAGTCGCAAGGGTGCAGTTTTTTAGGGCGAGGGGCAGTCTGAAAAAACGACTTGCTGGCAGCGGCTTCGGCAAGGCTTATGTTTTGCCCGCTCTTGCGCTGTTTGCCGGTCTGACAAGTCCGTCGAAAGCGGCGGTATCAATTCCAGCGGCGACCGCAGAAGTAGGATTTCTCGCAGGCTTTATCGGGTATGCTTCCACAAAAATAGCGGCGATAATTTTAATGTTCATTATTGCCGCCGGCGTTTTTCTGCCGACAATTTTTAATAATACAAACGAATCCCTCATAAGCGATTTGCCCGACAGAGACCAGATTAAGAGTTTTTATTTTGTCGAACAGTCGTGGAATGGGGATATGAGCGGCAACACAAACCTGATTCGCGGCAGAAGTTTGAGCAAGGGCGCTTACGAGCAGTGGTTTTATTTTCCGCAGGGCGTTGACGGGCCGATGTTCTTCGCAATGCAAAGATGGGATCCGCAAATGCTCGGCAAACTGTGCAGTTGGCGACAGGATGGCAGCGGAAATTATTATTTTCATTCCGGCGAGCAAACTATTTATATCCAAAACTATCGCCTGCCGTTAAGCAGTTTGCAGACCCGCAGACTGCCGAGCGATAGTCCTGAGTTCACAGCTTTTCTCGATAGCGTCGAAGGCAGATGCCCGGATATTGATTACACAAGAGACCCGAAAACCGGCCTGCTCGCCGGCGTACTCGACCACAGATTTTATAACGCACAGGAGTTTTCTTCGAGCATCAGATACAACAATTTCAACCAGACGGATTTTGATAACTTCAGATATAAATGGCCTGCCGATGCGAATGTAACCGACCAGCGCGATGCTCTGCACAAAAATCTTGCGGCCTTTGTCAAAATCACAGGCCAAATCAATGGCATTCCGCTCGAAGGGCAGGGCTGTATAGTATTTGTCTATGACCAACTGGCACAGACGACCCCCTGGCTGAAAATAAAAATCGGTGATACTGAAATCATCGATAATTTGCAGGCCGCTGTTTTGCTCAAGAACGGCGTGAAATTTTATTACCCGCCCGGCACATTTTTCAATGGCCTTGCCCGTCCGTGGCTCGGTATGCACACTGTTGATATTGTAAGACGCGATGCCGCTGCGCAAAAAGTGAAATTTATTACAACCCCGCCCGCCCAAAATGACGAACTGGCAGATTACAGCATAGGCATAACCTTTATTGATAAACCCGCAAAACTCGATTATAAGGTTTCGTATTTCAGCGACCTGCTTAATGAGATTGTTTTCTATGCCAACGATAAGGAAATCGGCCAAATGAATTTTGAATATACGATTGATAATGAAGCGATAAAAAACAGACCGCAGATTGACAGCGGCAAAAAAATCCGGCAGCTCGACGGCCTGTGGCTTATGAAATTGGCAGATGGAAGTTTATAATCGTAAATGAACGCAAATAAACACAAATTGAAATTGTACGACCCCTATCCCCTATTATCTGCATTCACCATTATCGAACTATTGGTTGTAATTTCCATAATCACTTTGCTTTTGAGCATTATTCTTCCGGCTATGGCAAGAGCAAGAGGACAAGCCAAACAAACCGTCTGCAAAAGCAACATTCGCCAGCTCGGCCTTGCCAACGCCGGCTACGCTCACGACAACGCCGGCTTTTATGTCATAGGCTCGACAGATGTCCTTACCGAAAACACAAACCGCTGGTACGGCACAAGACCAGACAAGAACACCGCTTTCGATACTAAAAAAGGCGCACTATCTAATTATATGGACATAGCCAAACTCGCCTGTCCGCAGAACGTCCTATATTATAAACAGTCGCCGAACGAGCAGGACTACGACTGCGGCAACGGCGGTTACGGTTACAACTTTATTTACATCGGTTCAAAAATCTGGACGGCTGGCTACGAACCGAATAGCTGTAAATCAGCCGCGAAAGACACTGATATTCGTAATCCAGCCCAGACATTGATGTTCGCCGACACCGCAATGCTCAAAAAAGAAAATCTCATCGAGTACTCCTTCGCCGAGCCGAGATACTTTTTATCGGGCAACAAGCCGAATCCCGGCTGGGACCCCTCGCCATCGCTGCATTTTCGACATTTAAACAAGACAACTATCTGCTGGTCAGATAATCATATCAGTTCCGAAAAACTCGTCAAAACCGGCGTGATAAACGATAATGGAACTAACCCTGCCGATTTTTTGCTCGGCTGGTTTTCGCCCGCCGACAACTCCCGCTTCGACCTCGAATAAAATTTATATTTTTTTTCATTTTTTTCTTATAAAAACTTTACCTTCGTGCCGATAGGAGTTATATTACATCGTTGCTTGTGCTCGTGTCAGTTGTTGGAACGACGAGCAGCGATGGACCGGATGTTTTTAACGGACTAAGTCAATGGCAAATCAACCAAGAGCAGCAAAGATTCTCGTCAGTCTTGTAGCGGCAATGACCGTTGGCGCTGCCGTTCTAATGACCCTCGACCATCAATCCATTTCTGCTGGGGCTTTCAGTCTGGCAAGTTATTCTTCGCTTGGCTCAATCGGCGACGTAATTGCCGCCAAAGAACCCGCCAAAGACAACAGATGGACAAAGATTGAAATCTTTTACAGCAATACCAAAGGTGGAGACATCAAACAGCTCGCCTCTTTGAGCGGTCTGACTAATGCCGACGACCTGAATTTCCATTTTTTAGTGTGCAACGGTCTGGGAACTGTTGACGGCCAGATACAGCCGACCGAAAAATGGCTCAATCAGTGGTCTGCTCTGCCGGGTGGTGTTTGGTATGGAAGTACTTCAACTATAAGGGTTTGCATCATCGGCGAAGCAAATAAAACAACCTCTGATTACCAGATAAGCCGAACAGAAGAACTTATTGATGCCCTAAGTCGAAGATTTAATATCGCCCGCACCAGCATAACCTACCCGCAGGATTGGCGACTGTAAAAGTTGAAAAAGCACAAATAATAAAAGTTAAAACCGTCGCAATGACGGTTTTTTTACAGCCTTTCAAAACAAGATACATCAAGCCTTTTAATTTCCTTAAAAAATACCCCATCTTAACGTCCCGTAATAATCACTTTCCTGCAATCTCATCGGTTTATTTAAAAAAAAATTTACCAAATTTAGCATTTTTAGTTATTTTTACTATTTAGCCCAAATTAACATCGCCGATAATCTATCTATAAGGAAACATTTTTTAATGGAGTATCGCTATGGAATTAGTGTTAGAGACAGTTACGGAAAATCGTCAATCCAACCGAACGGAGCTTTCCTGGCCGATAAGTATGTGGATGCCGGATGCAAACAGATTTTTTAACGGCAAAACCGTCAATGTGGCCAAAGGCGGCGTTTTGCTGTCAATGCCGATGGCTACGCCGATTAGGCCGGGCAATGTCGTGGAAATCAACTTTCCACGCTCAATGAGTCTGGCAAAGAAAAAAGGCCAGTTTGCCCGCATCAAGGCAGGCACAGTTCTGCGCGTTGACAGAGAAACCCTTACCGCCGACGCAACTATCTGCGTGGCCGTCAAATTCGCATGAAAAATCAGAGCCGCGACAGTAATGGAGCGGTCAAAACTGCTTTTAAAATCCATTGCCGTCTGGTACTATACGGCAATGGCTAATGAAAAAGGCAAAGGCGGTTCAGCTCATGTTCCTCGAATGGAGAACAAGAAGGCTTTCTTCGACTATGAAATTGTCGAAAAAGTCGAAGCTGGCCTATCACTTCTTGGCAGCGAGGTAAAATCACTCCGGCAGGGCGGTGCCGATATGTCTGGCTCGTTCGCTATGATTACCGATGACCGCCAGTGTTTCCTGATTGGCTGCAATATCGCGCCGTATAAACAAGCCTCAAATTCAAACCACGAACCGCTGCGAAAACGGAAACTGCTCCTGCACAAAACCCAAATCCAGAAAATCGAAACCAAACTCCGGCAAAAGGGTTTTACATTTATTCCTCTGCGAATTTATTTTAACGACAGGGGCTTTGCCAAAATCGAACTTGGCCTTGCCCGCGGCAAAAAACAATACGACAAACGCGACAAAATCACAGCCAGACAACAAAAAAACGATGCCGACAGGGGTATGAAAAAATATAAAAGGTGAGAGTGTTACGAAAATTGAATGTTGAGTTAATATAAACAAGGCGTTAAAATAGACGACAATCGCAGTTTGTAGTTTGTAGGGTGGGCTTTCCTGTCCTCCGTAGCTTTAGCGAAGGAGGAAGCCCACGCGGTTTTTTTCTGCATCCGGCTAAATTATTACGAATATGATATCTATCGGCTGTTAATCAGTAAATATCAACCATTAATTAACTAATTTCGGAGAGGTTTATGCAAACCGAAAACATTCCCGTCAAAAAGAAATTGTCCGTAAAAAAAATCCTGCTGTCCGCGCTGATTTTTCTGTGCGTTCTGCTTGCGGTTCCGTTCTTCGGCATACCTGTCTACATATCCAGCAGGGGCGGAAATAATTTTATCCTCCAGAAAATAAACGGCGCTATCGATGGCAAAGTCGCTGTTGATTCAATCTCAATGGGCTGGTTCTCTGGCATCAAAGCCGATAAACTTGATTTTACCAATACCGCCGGCTCGACTAAGCTAACCGCCGAACAAATCGCCGCCTATCCGGATTATATCTCGCTCCTCGGCGGCAAAGTCGCAATCGACAAGGCCGTTATAGATAAACCTTATCTGTCGATTACAATCGGCGTTGAAAAACCAAAGAAAAAACAGGATGCCGTTGTCGTCTCGCAGTTGCAGCCGAAAAAAACCGAAAAAACTCCCTCCGTCCCTATGATTCCGCTCGACCGAATGAACCTTACAATAAATCAGGGCAATGTAAAAATCATCGCGCCCGATGCCGAGCAAATTATGCAGATGCTTGAACTGAAGGACATAAACAGCAAAATCGCGATACGGCCAATCGGCAGTACAAGCGATTTTAATGTCGCGATGCTCGTCGCCGGCGCAAACGATATTACGAATATCGCCGTCGCGGGTGATATGACCCCGAAAGAAGAATGGTCGCTGACAAATGCTTACGGCAATCTTTCCGTCGATGTCAACGGCCTCGAGCTTGCAACGCTCTCGCCGCTCTTTAAGGCTCTCAATGTCAACGTCTCCGCCGCCGGCAGCGTCAGCGCGACCGTGAACGCCGAAATTAAAAAAGGCCAGTTCGAAAATCTCGAAAGCAAAATCAGCGCAAAGAATCTTGACGTGTCAGGCGATTTCCTAAAAGGCGACAGGCTGCAAAGCGCAAACTTTCAAACCGACATAAAATTAAGCACAACCGAAAAATTCATCAATATCGGCAGATTCAAAATAGAAGCCGACGGCCTGACCGCCGAAGCCAAAGGAACACTACCCAGAACATTCGACAGTCTCGATAAATTTTTGCAGGCCGACTCGACTGATACCTTGCAGGCTAAGTTCGACTGCGATATGGCCAAAACGCTCAAACAAATAAAAACAATCGCAAAATTCAAACAGGATTTCGACATCCAGTACGGCAGATTAAGCGGCGAAATTAACACTGATGGACAGGCCGGCAAAAGAACCCTCGCAGCCAAAATAAAACTCTGGGCTCTGGAAGGCAGATTCCCCGTCAAACAAATCATCCTTTCAAAACCGGTTGAACTCGATGCCAAACTCGTTTCGCAGGAAGACCAGATAATTTTTGAAAAATTTAACGTCGATTCTTCATTTGTAAAAGCCGCTCTCACCGGCACAACGGAAAATATGAATTACACCGCCGATGTTGACCTCGAAAGACTTCAGGCCGATATGGGGCAGTTCATCGAAATTAAACCGAAACTTACAGGCTCGGCTCAACTCACCGGCAAAGGCTCGCTCGTCAAAAAAGTTTTCACCTCCGCCGGCAAAGTATCAGCCACTGATGTCATAATAAAGATGACGAATGGAAAAATTATTTCCGAACCAGCCGCAACCGCAGCCTTTGACTTCAGCGCGGACTTCGCTCAACAACTGCTCACCGCCAAAACCGCCGATATTTCCGCCGATGCCGGAAAAATCAATATCACAAATCTTTCAATGCCATTCGGCGAAAATACAGCTTCCGCCACAAAACTCCACGCGACATTTTCGACGCAGATTGAAAAACTTATGTCTATGGCGACCGCTTTCGGAGCGGCTGATTCAAATACGCAATTCGCAGGCCTTGCTCGCGGCGATTTGGCGTTTGCAAAAACCGGCGACGTGATTGAAGCCTCAACCAAAAAGACGGACATTACGAATCTGAAAATTTCCTCGCCGGGCAAAGAGCCTTTCACCCAGCCGAATATGACTATCGCGTTCTCCGGCAAATTCGACACAGCCAAAAAAATCTATAACATATCGACGCTTAATGTAACCAGCCCGCAGATTAAACTCTCCGGCAATCTCTCAAACGCCGAACTCGGCGCAAACACAAAAACCGAAGGCAATCTCAAAGCCGAGTACGACCTTGCCGCCGTCAGCTCGATTGTTTCCCCGTTTATGCCGCAGGGATTTTCAGCAGAAGGCAAAAGAAACGACTCGCTGTGGTTTTCAAGCACATATCCCAAAAAAGACCCGCAGCAGTTCAAAGCAAATCTCAACGCAAAAACAACTTTCGGCTTCGACAAGGCCGAGTATATGGGCTTTGACATCGGCAAGAGCGATTTCAACGTCAAAATCGAAAAAGGCCTTATGACCGTCGCACCGTTCACCTCAACTGTCAACACCGGCAAACTCAATTTCGGCGGCTCGGCCAATTTCTCCGAAAAACCAACCCTGCTGAAAACGCCAAACCAAATGAAAATTCTCGACGGCATTCAACTCACCCAGCAGACATCGGATATTCTTTTGGGTTATATGAATCCGATTTTTGCCAACGCGACAAATGTCAGCGGCACATTAAATTTCGACTGCGAAAAACTCGTCTTCCCCCTCGAAAAAGGCTACGACAAAACTATCGACATCATCGGAACTCTCTCCATCACAAATATGAAGCTCGGTTCGCCGTTGCTGAACACTATAGTTCAAATCACAGGCGGCTCGACGGAACCGATTATAACTATCCAGCCGACAAAATTCACCGTCAAAGACGGCATAATCAGTTACGACAATATGCAAATGGACATCGGCAAATACGCTGTCAATTTCGCGGGCAGAATCGGCTTAGACAAATCAATGAAAATGACTGTTACCGTGCCGTATAAAGACCAGAGAATGCCAATCCCGCTAAAAGGCTCCGTTGACAAGCCGGAACTTGATTTAGACCTTGGCAGCCTTTTGAAAAACCCGCAGATACAGCAGGAAATCGAAAACCAGGCCAAAAAAGTCCTTGAGGACTTATTCAAAAAATAAGAGTTTACAAGGAAACAGGCTATGTTCAAATTATTTCCCAAACCCACAAATGAACTGGGAAAAGCGGCAGGTTTCATCATCTTCCAGATTCATCTCTGGCCGCGGTGCATAAAATTATTGTGCAAAAACAGAGCCGACCGCCACGCTTCGATGCTGTCATATAATACCATATTCGGAATCGTACCGCTGGCTATCGTAATGCTGCTGATTTTTCAGTCGCTCGGCACTTTCGACGACCTCGGCAAGCAAATGAGAAATTTCTTCTACGAGCAGACTTTCATTAAAAACGTCCAGTACCCCGTTGACCCGAACGCTTCAGCTCAAAAAATTACCCTCTCTGAAAAAATCGAGGAATTTACAAGCGGCTTTTACAGCAATATCAACAAAGGCTCTATTACCATTATCGGCAGCGTGTTTATTATCTGGGCTGCAATCGCGCTGCTGATTACCATCGAAAGCTCCTTCAATACTATATGGGGCGTGGTGCGGGGGCGCAATTTACTCCAGCGAATAACCTATTACTGGGCGTTCCTGACCCTCGGCCCGCTGCTGCTCGGCACAGCGGTTTATGTTAATACACAATACAGCATTGCTTCTTATTTGGGTAAAAACATCTTCAGCTTTCTTGGCCCGATAGTTCCTTTTGCCGTGCCGTTCGCCGTGGCGTTCATCGGATTGTTCGCCCTTTATATGCTGATGCCAAACGCGAAGGTAAATCCAAAAGCCGCTTTATGGGGCGCGTTTGTCGCGGCCTGTATTTTTCTTGTCGCAAAGTGGGCATTCGGCCTCTATATGGTAAAGCTCATTCCATACAGCGTTGTTTATGGCGTACTTGGCCTCATTCCGCTGGGTGTTTTGTGGATTTATTTTACTTGGCTGATTGTGCTTTTCGGATTGCAGCTTACATTTACAACGCAATACCTGAAAACCATTGAGGATGCAGAGCGTGCCGCCGAGCAAATTAAGCAAAAGTATTTCATCGCCTCTGATTTACATATAATAAATGTTGTCAATTTGATTTTCAGGGAATTTGAAAAAAAGAATTCTCCTGTGCCTGCCGAATTTATCAGCAGTTATCTTTGCTTGCCTGCCGAATTCGCCGATAAAATTCTCGGACATCTCACCGCAGCCAAAATCATTTTACGAACATCAGAACCTGCTGTCGGCTTTGCTCCTTCCACCATCGCCGAAAATATGACCCTTGCCGATGTTTATGACGCTGTTGCCGAGGCAAGTTTCGCCAGACCATCCGACCAGTCCGCCGTGGTTACTCAACTGTCCGCTGAGCGAAGACAAAAACTTGCGCAATATACCATCCGCTCCACAATCGCAAATTAGATGGTCAGCCCCGCCAACACTTTGGCAGGGTCATTAAAAATCTAATCGCCGCAGGCGACTCCGCAACTATCCTCTCCACTCTAAACCCTATCCCATATACCCTTTTTCAAAACCTTTCAAAAACCATTCAAAATTGCTCAAAACTCGACAATTTTTGACAAAAAACATTCAAAAGTCGTTCAAAACTTTCATTTTTTTATCAAAATTTTACAAAATTTGCAATTTACTTGCGCGTTTTTGCTGAAGTCTGACATCTGATATCTATTTACTGATTATCGGCTGGAGCGTTTTTGCTGAATTTCGCCATAGCTACCGTGCCTGTGCGAGCCATATTTTTTATCCCGTAAGGCTTGCACGCCTCGATAAGAGCTTCGATTTTTTCTTCCGGCCCGGTCGCCTCGACCATAATTGTTTTTTGTCCGATATCGACGACTTTCGCCTTGAACATTTCAATCAGAGCCAGAACCTCCGGCCGTTTTTCAGGCGGAGTATGAACGCACAGAAGCATTAAATCTCGGGCGACAACTTCAGCGCCGGAAAAATCCTGAATTTTTACAACATCTATGATTTTCGCAAGCTGTTTGCGAACCTGCTCGACGACCTTGTCATCGCCCAGAACGACGATAGTCATTCTGCTCAAGGCAGGGTCGTCAGTTCTGCCGACCGCCAGTGAATCGATATTAAAAGCCCTTGCCGCGAACATACCGGCAACGTGTGCCAGAACGCCGGGCTTGTTTTGAACTAATGCGCTTATTATATGTTTCATATATTTTCCCTTTGCAAAATCAAGATTCCATTCCGCACCTGGTTTCAGGTGCGGAGTTCCTCAATTTTGATTTTTTATTTTTGATATTTAATTTTCTATTTACGACATACTTTCAAAGATGCTCAAGCCGTCCATTTCGTGAAGGCTCTTGCCTGTCGGAACCATCGGCCAGACGTTTTCTTCACGTTCGACTCTGAAATCAACTAAGCAAGGTCTTTTTTCAGCGAGCATCTTTGCGATAGCGGTTTTGACATCGTTTTTCTTATCAACGGTTATGCCGACCGCGCCAAACGCCTCGGCAACCGCGGCGAATTCGGGATTTCGCAGCGAACTTTTGGAATATCTTTTGCCGTAAAACAGTTCCTGCCACTGGCGAACCATACCCATATAGCCGTTGTTAAGGATGCAGACCTTTATCGGCAGTTCATATTGAACAGCCGTGCAAAGTTCGTTCATCGTCATATTAAAACTGCTGTCGCCGTCGATGTCGATAACCAAAGCGTCGGGACAGGCGACCTGTGCGCCAATCGCGGCCGGCAGGCCGAAGCCCATTGTTCCCAAACCGCCGGACGTAATAAAATGTCTCGGCTTTGTCTGTTTGTAAAACTGTGCCGTCCACATCTGGTGCTGACCTACGCCCGTAACGATAATCGCGTTATCCTTAGTCGCTTCCCATATCTGCTCAATTACATATTGAGGTTTGATATTTGCGCTGGCAGTATCATATTTAAACGGATATTTTGATTTCCACTCGGCGATTTTGTCGAACCAATCTTTACGCGGGCGATATTCGATTTCCTTCGTCAGTTCAGCTAAAATAAATTTGGCATCGCCAACGACAGGAATATCAACGTGAACATTTTTGCTGATACTGCTTGGGTCGATATCAATATGAATAATTTTCGCGTTCGGAGCGAAAGTTTTCAGCTTGCCCGTAACTCTGTCGTCGAATCTCGCGCCGACGGCAATAAGCAAATCGCTTTCCTGAACTGCGTAATTCGCGTACGCGCTGCCGTGCATACCGAGCATATCGAGCGATTCTGCCTGTGTCTGGTCATAAGCGCCCAGTGCCATCAGCGTCATCGTAACAGGCAGGTTCGCCTTTTTCGCAAATGTTCGCAGTTCTTCCGATGCGTTAGCCGTAATAACTCCGCCGCCAACGTATAGAACTGGTTTTTCGGATTTATTTATCGTAGCGGCGGCTATTTTAATCTGTCGGGAATGGCCTGACTGCTGAAGTTTGTAGCCGGGCAGAGAAATTCCCGTCAGCGGCGTTTCTCTGCATTTTGCCAGCGAAACATCAACCGGAATATCTATCAGCACCGGGCCGGGTCTGCCTGTCTTTGCGATATAAAACGCCTCGCGAATCGCAGGCTGCAAATCCTTAACGTCTTTGACAATCATATTATGTTTTGTAATCGGCCGCGTTATGCCCGTGGTGTCGGCCTCCTGAAAGGCATCGTTGCCGATAAGGTCGGTGCGAACCTGGCCGGTAAGGGCAACCATCGGAACGGAGTCCATCATCGCATTGGCTATGCCGGTTATAAGGTTGCAGGCCCCCGGGCCGGAAGTGGCGATGATAACGCCGACTTTGCCGGTCGCGCGAGCGTAGCCGTCCGCCATATGGCAGCCGCCCTGTTCGTGACGGGGGATTATGAAGTTGATTGGCGCATCGTAAAGTTTGTCAAACAAAGGCAGCACTACGCCGCCGAGGTAGCCGAACATTGTATCAACACCCTGCTCAATGAGAGTATCGACGACAATTTCTGCGCCGGTCTTAAGAGGAAATTCTTCTGGCGATTGCGGACAACCGCCCTTTGTGGTGGTTTTGCTCATTTTTTACTCCTGATAAACTATCGTTATTCCAGCTAATCGCAGTTATGTTGGGCTTTCCACAAGACCTTCTCTTGAGCAACGAGCTATAAGAGCCTGTCAAAGCGGCATTTGCGCCCGGCTGCAACGCCATAATCGCAAATCAAATTACGTTTCAGGGACACCCAAATCGACGGTTGGCCGACCTGAATGCCATTGAATAAACCACCATTATACTGCTTATCTCGGTTTTTGTCAAGTGGCCGGCGCGGGCGGTGTGGGCGGAAAAATGGATTGCTGTTTTTCACTTGTGGATATAGAATGCCTCGTCCGACAAATATGCTTTGAGCGGTAAAGGAAAACCAATTATGCGAGATGGAAAAATCATAGTTGCCAGACTTTGGCCTAAATACGGCGGGGACATTCCATCGCGAACGCCGGTAATCTGCGGCATCAATCCGCAAAAATATGAGACGATTTGCATTTATCATACAAAAAACAGCGACAATCCGAATGTCTTCGAGCAGAACGGCAAAAAAGTTTTCTACTTAACGACAAAGCCGTCGCCTGGTTTTTTTAAATTTTTCGCGATTTTCAAACTCGCGATGATTTTGAGAAAGCAAAAAGTTGACATTATTCATTGTCATCATCACAAGTCCGTTGTTTATGGCGTAATCGCCGGCAAGTTAGCAGGCGTGCCGGCAATAATCGCGCACGTTCACGGTTTGGGCAGGACACGAAATATCAGGCGAAAACTTCTAAATCTTTTTATTATGCCGTGCATTGATAAAATTCTCGCTGTCGGCGGCGCGGTTAAAAAGGATATTATCGCGAACAATCCAACCGTTAAGCCGGAGCGGATTATTAATATTGGCAACTCAATTGATTATGGTTATTATTCGCAGGAGAATTTTGACAGAGCCGCTGTTCGGAGAAAATTTAATATCCCGCAGGACGCTTTTGTTTTCGCGACGGCGGGCAGACTGGCCGAAACAAAAGGGCAGAAGTTTTTGATTGAAGCATTTGCGCAGGTGAAGAAGCAAATCCCAAACGCATTTCTTCTTCTGGCCGGCGCCGGCGAATTGAAAGACGAGCTTGAAAAACAGGTCATCACTCTTGGCTGCAAAGATTCTGTTGGTTTTCCCGGTAAAGTTAATAATATGCCTGAGCTTTATTGTGCGATGGATATTTTTGTTCTGCCGTCGATTGCCGAGGGTTTGCCGCGAGGGCTTATGGAGGCGATGGCGGCGGGAGTGATTTGTATTGCGTCAAATGCCGGCGGGATACCGGAGATTCTTGACAACGGCAAATTCGGTTTTCTTGTCGAGCCGCGTGATGTAAATTCTCTTTGCCTGGCTATGCTTAAGGCTGCGAATCTGCCCGGCGGCGAGAAAACACAAATGATTTCCGCCGCAAGAGAACAGATAAGAAAAAATTTCAGTCATAGTATAATTATAGAAAAAGAAACGAAAATTTACGATACTCTTATTGAAGAAAAAATAGAACATAAAAAAATTAAGGAAGCTTTATGAATGTTCACCCAAAGTATCCAATATGGTTGCCTGTATTTTTAAGAAAAGGCTGGTCTCTCGGCAGAAAAATAAATAAAGTTGTGCCGGAATTGCTTACAGAGGAGCAAATGAAACAGCTTGACGGCGTTGAGGGACACACGACATTCGGGCAGTGCGTAACGCTGTTTTATCTTGCTTACACAAGCGCGAAAATCCCCGGAAGGATAGTCGAAATAGGCTCGTTTAAGGGGAAATCCACCTGCTGGATGGCCAAAGCGATGCAGTTGGCACATTCAAATGAAAAAATAGTCGCCATTGACCCGCATATTAATACTCGCCAAATAGGCGTTGTGCCGGCTTATAAAGAGGAGTCCAGTTTTGACATTTTTTTAAGCAATTTAAGAAATGCCGGAGTAATCGAATATGTAGAACCAATAAAAATGGCATCTGTGGATGCCGCCAAAAGCTGGAATCAGCCGATAAAACTTCTCTTTGTTGACGGCTCGCATGTCTATGACGATGTAATGCTTGATTTGGAAACCTGGGAACCCTGGGTCGATACCGGCGGCATTATAGTAATGCACGACACCAAGCCGACCGGGCCGAGAATCGAAGTAAGACAAGCTATGGTTGACTATATAGTGAGGAGCGGTCGTTTTACAAACTTACTTCAATTAAAAAATATGGCCTGCTTTACAAAAAATGTTTAGGTGAAAGTATGCCGACAGTAACGGCAATAATACCGACGTATAACAGAAGCAAACTTCTTGTCGAGACAATCGAGTCTGTCTTATTACAGAGTTATACGGATTTTGAATTGCTGATTATAGACGATGGCTCGACTGACGATACGCGTCAGGCCGTTTCGGCGTTAAACGATTCCCGCATAAAATATATTTACAAGCAAAACGGCGGGGTGTCTTCCGCGAGAAATCTCGGATTGAATAACGCAAAAGGGGAGTTCATCTGCTTTCTCGACTCTGACGACTTATGGCCTGAAAAATTTCTCCAAACTATGATTAAAAGCCTGCAGGACAATGCCCAATATGGCGCGGCATATTGTATGAGAACGAGACTTTTTGATGACGGTTCGACGCAGCCGTCATATCAGAAAGAGTTTTTTTTCTCTGGAAATATTACCGAACGCCTGTTTGAGAAAACATTCATACAGACCTCCGCGATTTGTTTTAGGAGGGAGATTCTCAAAGGTTTGTTTTTTGATGAATCTATGGCTAACGGCGAAGATGTCGATATGTGGCTGAAAATATCGACAAGAACCCAATTTCTTTTTGTGCCGGGCATTCAAATTATATACAGGCAGCGGACGACAGCGAATGAGACGGTTTTTGATTCGAGATATTGCAATCGCCTTCGAGTTCTTGAAAGATTTTATTTTAAGCTTGGCGGAGATAAATATGTTCCGCGTAAAACCGCTATGCGAAAACTTTGCAATGCGCATCGGAGTGCCGCAAAAAAAGCGATTCAGGCTGATTGCAGAAAAGCGGCAATAGAACTTACGCAAAAAGCCATCCGGTATCAGCCGCTGCAAATACGCCTTTATCTTGATTTATTTAAGGCGTATGGTATAAGCAAAGCGAATGACAAAATACCGGATTGGCAAATGCCTGCGCCGCTGGCAGAGATGAATTATTTACAGGAGTTTAAGTAAGATGAATATAGTAACAGCCGCCGATTCCGGTTTTTTTCATTGCCTCAGGGAGCTTGCCGAAAGCGTTCGCAAATTTTATGACAAGCTCTTGCTGGTCTATGACCTGAGTCTTACAGATGATGAAAAAAGGCAGCTTGACGCGAGGATATATAACGATTATCACCTGACAAAAAAAGGGAAAATTCTGCATTTTATAAATACCAGGCATGACAAGGCTATTTTTGAACAGTTAGTCGCCGCGTATAAAAAGGGCAAAGATATGCGAAAATTATTCGCAAAAATTAAAAGAGGCAAAGTAAGCTGCACAGAGCGAATACTTGGAAAACTCAAATCGATATTTTCAAACTGACTAACTCGGCTGTCAGCGACATAAACGGAAGAACAATATATGATTATCGTTGAATTAAAGGGCGGTCTGGGCAATCAAATGTTTCAATATGCGTTTGCCAGAAATCTTGCTCATATTCATAACACAACGCTTAAAACGGATATTTCCGGTTACGCTTGCAGTTCGGGAATGCCGTACGCTTTGTCGCCTTTCAATGTACAGGAAAATTTTGCGACTCCGGACGAAATACAAAGTTTTACCACTCCGAAACAAACCGCTGCTGGAAAGTGGATACACAGCCTTTTGCATAATCATCCTAAAAAAGCCAAAAGTTATATAAGAGTCAAGTATCCCCATTTCAACCCTAAATATTTAAAACTGCCTGACAATGTTTATTTGAGCGGTTATTTTCAAAGCGAGAAATACTTCATAAATATCGCTGATATTATCAGGAATGAATTTAAAATTAAAACCGAGATGGACAGCAGGAACGGAAATATCGCTGAAACGATACAAAATTCGCAGTCGGTCAGTATTCATATAAGACGCGGCGATTATATTACCAATCCCAAAGCCATTCAAACGCACGGTGTTTGCGGTCTTGACTATTATAACCGCTGCGTAGAGCAGATTAGTTTAAAAATAAAATCTCCGCGTTTTTTTGTTTTCAGCGATGATTTTGACTGGAGTCGAAAAAACATAAAGCTGCCGAACGATGCAATTTATATCGGCCATAACGGGCCGAATGAAGCTTATAAAGATTTGCAATTAATGAGTTTTTGTAAGTACCACATAACGGCTAACAGCACATTTTCATGGTGGGGGGCGTGGCTGGCCGCTTATAAGGACAAGATAGTATTTGTGCCGAAAAAGTGGTTTGCAAAAAATATGAACACCGAGGGAATGATGCCTGACAACTGGATAAAAGTATAAAACCAATGGCAGAACTGACCTGCCGTTCCGGAACAGTGCGATGAATTCCGACATTGACACAGGCAGGTTGGCCGGTTAGATTAACGCTTTATCTTTTTTGGATTTTAGTATGAAAATATCTATTAACTGGCTGAAAGACTACGTTCAAATTACACAAACCGCCCAGCAGCTTTCCGCAATGCTAAGCAATATGGGTTTTCCTACTGAAAGCATTGAAACCATCGGCGATGACATCGTTATAGACCTTGAGATTACCAGCAACAGGGGCGATTGCTTAAGTCATATAGGCATAGCTCGCGAAATAGCGGCGGCGACCGGGCAGGAACTTAAACTGCCGGATGTCAAATTTGAGATGACGACGAAAAAGGACATAAACAGCCTTGTTGCTGTCGAGATAGCTGCCCCGCAATTTTGCGGAAGATACAATGCTCGTGTAATTGAGGGCGTAAAGGTCGGACCTTCGCCGGAATGGATGGTCAAAAGACTTCAGGCTGTCGGTCTTCGCAGCGTGAATAATGTCGTTGACGCGACGAATTACGCGATGTTCGAGACTGGCCAGCCGCCGCACGCGTTTGACTATGATAAAATAAAAGGCAAAAAAATTATCGTTCGCAGCGCAAAGGCCGGCGAAAAAATCGTAAGCATAGATGGTACGGAATGCGAATTTTCGCCGCAGATGCTGGTTATCGCCGATGCGCAAAGGCCTGTCGCAATCGCCGGCGTAATGGGCGGCATCGAAACGGAAGTAAGCGATTCAACGGTCAATATCCTGCTCGAAGAGGCGTCATTTAATCCGCTGTGCGTCAGAGGCACGTCGCGAAAACTTTCGCTGCCGAGCGATGCTGCTTACCGATTCGAGCGAATCGTGAATATCGAAAATATCGAGTTGGCAAGTCAGCGAACGGCTCAACTCATCGTCGATGCGGCAGGCGGAAAAATTGTCGAGGGCAGCGTCGATGTTTATCCCGGCAGGCCGGGGCAGAAAACAGTCGAATTGCGGCCTGACAGATTAAATAAACTGCTCGGAATAGATGTGCCTGTTCAAAAGGCGATTGATATTCTCGCTGCGCTGAAATTTGAACCGAGACAAACCGAAGCTGGGAAAATTATATGCACCGTTCCGAACTGGCGAGCCGATGTCAGCAGAGAAGCCGATTTGATTGAGGAAGTCGCCAGAGTTTATGGCTACGACAAAGTCGGCGTTAAGGAAAAAATAAGCATTAAAATCGCCGCCGTGGATAAAAGGCAGAAACTCACCTGTACGGTGTCTAATTACCTGAATGGGTGCGGTTTTTATGAGGCGATTACGACGACTTTCAACGACGAAAAAGCAGCCAGGCTGCTGACAGGCAAAGACGCTAAAGCCAGTCTCGCTGTGCAGGATATAACTCGCAAATCCGAAAATTTATTGAGAAGCACTTTGCTCGGTTCGCTGCTTGGCGTTGTCAGGACGAATTTAAACGCAGGCGGTAAAGACGTGCGAATGTATGAAATAGCCGATGTTTTCAAACTTCTCGACGACGGCGGCCATACTGAAAATACAAACATCTCTATCGTTTGCAGTAGCGATTTTGGAATTTTAAAAGGGGCCGTAGCCGGTCTGCTGAAATCAATCTATCCGAACGCAGAGATAATTTTTAAACCGGCAGAAGCTTATTGGGCGCAGGCCGGTGCTGAAATTATTTTAAACAGCAAACCGATTGGCATAGCCGGCGTTATGAGTGATAAAGTTGTCGCAGGGTTCGATATTAAGGCCGCGAAAATTTGCGCAGCGGAGCTGGACTTTGACAGCCTGCTTGCGATGGAGTCGGCACAGATTAAGGCCAGCCCGCTCCCGAAATTTCCTGCTATTGTTCGGGATTTATCTTTAATTGTCGATGAGCAAACTCGATGGGAAAATTTAGAACAGACAATTCACTCAAAAGCTCCGCAGGAACTTGAAGAAATAAAGTTTGAGGGAATTTACAGAGGCAAGCCCATCGCTGCCGGCAAAAAAAGCGTTACGGTTTCGCTGCGATTCAGAGATGAAGACGGCACGTTGAAACACGATATTGTTGACGGCTGGGAAAACAGCATAGTATCCGCTTTGGCCGGCAATGTCGGCGCCGAATTGCGAAAAGCATAAAAAAAAGGGCAGACAGACCAAGGAGGAGCGGTCTTCTGCCCAAACAAAAATCAGGGGAAAGTCCCCACTGATTCCCATACGATTGATTCACCTTAAATGTTCCCAAAAAACAAAAAAACCCGCCTTTCGAGCGGGTTTTCTATATTTTAAAAAGGCAGGCGGCCGAGGAGAGAAACCGCCATGCCGTGTGCGCCTCCTAAAGAGGAGGAGGTACGTGTGGGCTATTTAAGGCAGCTCTTTCGAGCTACGCAAGTATTATACGCTAAAGGATAATCAGAGTTCAAGAAAAAAATTTAAAAAAAAGTTTATTTTATAAATAAAGTTCGCAAATTCGCTTGTATGCGGGTGTTTATAAAGGTGTCTGATAAAAGTATCAATTCGGCTGAATTTAAGCCTATGCCATTCAATAGGAGAGATAAGGAAGATACAGAAATGCAGATATATAGATATTGAATATATTTTTATCGTATAAATTTTACCTAAAATTTGGGTTTAATGGCATTTTTCTGCGGCAGGAGCAAACTGGTTTATAATTGACAATGCACAAATCAGCAACGATAATCAGAGCAAAATTATTTGTCGGAGACGATATGCTGTCAAAAAGGACTTTCTTTGTGATTTTTGTTGTGGTGTCGGTAGCGTTCTTTTTTTGTGCCGGGTGTATAGAAAGAAAAATTACCATTTCGACCGAGCCGAGCGGCGCTATGGTGCTGCTCAATGACGAAGAAGTCGGCACATCGCCGGTAACGGTGGGGTTTGAATGGTATGGCGATTACAGCGTGCAAATCTCGAAGGATGGCTATCAGACGCTCAAGACGCATCAAAATCTCAAACGGCCTGTAGCCGATAGATTTCCGGTTGACCTTTTCGCTGATATGTTTTCCTCGAAAATCTACGAATATAGCTGGAGTTTTAAACTCGAACCTCTCCAGCCGATTGATAAAGACAAGCTGATTGAGTCGGCGGTCGAACTGCAAAAACAGGCGCTGGTTCCCATTGAAGAAGACCCTGCCAAAAAACCTAAAAAAATCAAGCCTGCCAAACCAAAGAAAAAAATAATTACAGATGAAACCTGAACTTCTTGCTCCTGCCGGCACTTACGAAAAACTCGTATGGGCGGCCCAATACGGTGCCGATGCCGTGTACTTTGGTACGGAATTCGGCTCGCTTCGCGCCTACGCGGGCAATTTATCGCTCGATGAGGCGGATAAGGGATTAAAACATCTTCATCAGGTTGGCAAAAAAGGCTACATCACTCTTAACATTTATCCATTCAGCGATGAATATGCTCGGTTGATTGATTTGGCCGGCAAACTGCGTGATATGGCTGTAGACGCTTTCATCGTTTCCGATTTGGGGTTGATTTTTGAATTAAAAAAAGCCGGCATAAAAACCCCGCTGCACATCAGCACACAGGCAAGCACGACAAGCAGCCAGACAGTTTTAGCGTATAAAGAACTCGGCGCATCGAGAGTAAATTTGGCAAGAGAATTGAGCCTTGAACAGATACAGCAAATTTGCAAAGACATCGCGGGTAAAGACGTTGAAGTTGAAACATTTATACACGGGGCGGTTTGCTTTTCGTATTCGGGCAGATGCGCGATAAGCGATTATCTAACCGGCAGGCGCGCAAACCGCGGCGAATGCACGCATCCGTGCCGGTGGAATTATTCGGTAGTCGAGGAGAGCAGGCCGAATGAATTTTTTCCGGTGTTTGAAGATGACCGCGGCCAGTATCTTTTCAACAGCAAAGACCTTGCGTTGTTTGAATTCATCGAGTCGCTGGCAAAGGCGGGCGTTGCATCGTTTAAAATCGAAGGCAGAATGAAATCGGTGCATTACATCGCGTCAGTTGTTTCGCTTTATCGACAGTTAATAGACGGCAAAAAAATCAGCAGTGATGAATGTCTGGAATTATTGAGCAGGGTTAAGAACAGAGGCTATTCGGCGGGCTTTATGAAAGGCGCAATTGAGCCGAGCGATTACAGCAGAGAGAAAAGTTTGTCAAACAGCGGCGCAATCTTTGTCGGCGATATTACGGAAGAAAATAGGGACAGTCACCTATTTTCCGATGGCTGTATATGTCATACCCGCAATAAAATCCACGCAGGCGAAAAATTAGAAGTCTTGTCCCCCGATGGCACTATCTCTGAAATTACTATGCCCAGTCCGTTAAAAACAATCGATGGGCAGAAATGTGAATTTATAAACAACCCGCAGAAAATTATTTTACCGCAAAATTTGCCTGCATTTTCGATTTTGCGAAGGATTATATAAATGGCAAAAATTACCATTAATAAGCAAGCCGCACAACAGCGAATAAAGGCGATTTTGCCGTTATTAAAGAAAACATATCCCAATGCCAAATGCGCACTTATTCATTCGAATCCGCTGGAACTTTTAGTCGCGACAATTCTTTCGGCACAATGCACAGACGTGCGGGTGAATATCGTAACAAAAACATTATTCGAAAAATATAAATCGGCAACTGACTGGGCAAACGCGCCGCTCGAACAAATCGAGCAGGATATAAAAAGCACAGGCTTCTATCACAACAAAGCAGCGAATATTCAAAAAGCATGTCAAAAAATCATCAGCGATTTCGGCGGTAAAGTGCCTGACAAAATGGAAGAACTCCTGACGCTCAACGGCGTAGGAAGAAAAACAGCGAATGTGCTTTTGGGCAACGCTTTCAATACGCCCGGCGTTGTGTGCGATACTCACGTTTTGAGATTGAGCAGAAGGCTTCAACTCTCGGCGAAGACAGACGATGCCGTAAAGCTCGAATTTGATTTGATGGAAATTGTGCCGATGAAAAACTGGACGCTGTTCAGTCATCTTTTGGTATTCCACGGCAGAGGCTTTTGCAAAGCCCGCAGGCCGGATTGCGGAAAATGTCCTATTGCCAAATACTGCCCGGCGGCAAATGACCCAAAATTATGGTAATATGATTTCAATGCAAACACAGAAATAATGGAGAATAAAATATGGATTTTTTAACAGAAGCCTTTGTTGATACGCTAAGGCTGCTGCCACTGCTGGCAGTCGTCTATTTTTTCGTTTCGTTTATGGAATATCGTTACGGCGAAAAAATGGGGTTGTTTCTTTCGCATTTTCGGAGGTTTAGTCCGGTTGTCGGAGCGGCGTTTGGGTGCATACCGCAATGCGGTTTTTCCGTGGCCGCGTCGGCACTGTATGTAAAAAGACTTATTTCCATTGGAACGCTGCTTGCTGTGTTTATATCGACATCAGACGAGGCAATCCCCGTGCTTTTGTCGATGCCGGATAAAGCCGGTCTGGTAGGATTGATCATAGCGATAAAAGTTGTGTTAGCCATAATTGCCGGCGTAGCGATAGATATGCTCCTGAAAAAAAGGCAATCTCCTTCACAGTATCAGACGAGCAGCGTCAGCGTCGCCGATGAAAAAAAGGAACCGGCAAATATCATCGAGCATTGCGGCTGCTGCCGTCATCATATAGACGAGAAACAATCAAAATTCAAAGCTCTGTTCGTTCATCCGCTGGCGCACACTTTTAAAATTTTCATATTCCTGTTTGTTTTGTCGGCGCTGCTTGGCTTTATTCTTGAAAGAACAGGGGAACAAAAGATTGCCGAGTTGCTGCTCAAAGGAACGATATTCCAGCCGATGTTGACGACGCTTATAGGTCTTATTCCAAACTGCTTTGCGTCGGTTCTTCTGGCTAAATTCTTTGCCGACGGCACAATCAGTTTTGGTTCTCTAATCGCAGGACTATGCGCAAGCGCAGGGCTCGGTTTGCTGGTGCTTGTTAAGGAAAACAAAAATTTCAAAGATACGCTGCTTGTCGTCGGCTTGCTGACAACTATTAGCGTGCTGGCGGGAATAATTACGCAATTTGTGATGACGCACTAATATAATCAATAGTCAGTAATCAACAGCCAATATTCGGTCTGCGCAAAAAATTGGCCCCGACCTAAGACCGAACAGTGATCTTGGCCGGGGCCCAACATTGGGTGATGCTTCAAAAAATAATTTTTCAGCACTTCTTCTCACCCATACTACGACTTCTTCTTCCAGCCTCTGCAACAACTTCATAACTCCCGCCGCCAATATTTATAAACATATTAGTGAGGGGTCAGATTAAATCGCAACCCTCCAGTCGCGATTAAATTCCTAAAGCAGAAAGACACTCAAACTAAACATACTGCAAACTTTATCTTTTCACGGCGTTGCCGTGTTTGTAATCGAGAGGGTTACAGCCAATTGTCACCGTTCGGCCACAACCCTTCGTTGGGAGGAGGAGAAAACTCTTTGCGAGCTTATATATTACCGTCGGCATCCCAACCGTCATTACCGTCGGCATCCCAACCGTCATTGCCGCCGGTATTTTTATCATAGCTTTCGCTATGCTTGCTCTCGAGTGGGCAAGGACCGTAGTTTTCACTGTCCGGCACCGGCCCAACTCATTTGGGAGGAGGAGAAAACATCCTGAGCCTCTATAGAATCACAGTCAAAGCTGTGCTTGCTCTTGAGGGGTTGCAACCTTAGTATCACCGTCCGGTCACAACCCTCTTTTGGAGGAGGAGAAGAAGTTATTGTTTTGCTTTTCTCAAACCATCCCTCCCTATATTCAGTGCATAGCCCGCCGATACCATCCGTTTATCACTGTTCGGTGTTGGACGGCATCGCCCGATGTCAAATAACGTTCGGTCAAAACTATTCGACATCACTGGCAATAGCACAGAATTCCCTAAATTTTTACATTTCAAAGATCGGCCGGCTGAAACGACCCGGCTATATTCATCACGGCAAAACCGTGTTTTTTTATGAGGGGTTGCAACCTTAGTATCACCGTCCGGTCACAACCCTCTTTTGGAGGAGGAGAAGAAGTTATTGTTTTGCTTTTCTCAAGCCCTCCCTCCTATACTCAATGCATCGCCTGCTGAAATCGGTCCGTTATCACGTAAGTGTTTTGGCCAACAGGTCAGCGTCCGAGTCAAATATCGCCGAGGCGTTATTTGGAATCGTTGGCAATAGCATAGATTTTTTCACTTTTCACAGCGTCATCAATTCCGAGAGCCTGGGCGATTGTCCGTCTGAAAACTTCATCGGACTCATCGCTGCCAAGCACCGCAGCGGCGCCAATACTCCTTGCCGCTATTTCCTGGGCAGGGTCGGCAGCCCGGACAACCACGATAACAGGCAGATAAGGCTTTGCGCTTCGCAGCGTTTTGACAAATCGGCCATTCGGGGCATCGGGCAAATTCCAACTGCAGATGATGCTGTTCACATTTTCATTTTTCAAAGATCTGCCGGCCTCTAATCCGGTCGGCGTATTAAAAACTCGAATCGGCAAACCTTCTAAGGCATCAATCCTGCCTTCGAGTCCAACTGTCAAAACATTAGCTTTTACGAGAACGAGCATCTTTCTTACACCTTACTTTTAAAGAAGACAACCCTTCTCGACCTCAGCTATTTTTTTAACCACTAACTTCTTGATTTACATATATCGCAACGGCTGTGCCAGAAGGAATTTTTTCGGAAGAATTTTTTAAATCGTTTGTTTGCAATGTGTTATATCGCAAAGATTTTTTTAGCGGAAAAATTTATTTTTGCAGCATTTGACCATTTTGGTATGTGCGGTGAGTTTTTTTTCGCGTGAGCTTTTGTCGTTGCGATAGTTATATCGCAGCGACCATTTTGGCAAGGGGCGACCATTTTGGCCGCATTAGTTTTGTAGGGTGGGCTTTCTTGTCCGCCATAGCCTTGGCGACGGCGGAAGCCCACGCGGTTTTCCTAATGTGAGTTGAGTTGGTTCCAACTTACAGATTTTTTATCGAGTTCGAGAATTTCTGAACTGATTATGAGCCATTTTTTGTCCGGCGTTTTTTTGAAATGCAGTCTTGCCTTGGCAATCAAAAATGCCTTGCCCATTTTGGCTATTTCACTTTGCTCTGTGAATTTAACCATTGATTCAACCGTGAACGCTGCGATTGTTCCGTCAATTTGAATTTGTCTGCTGAATGTCGTAACTTTTTCAACAGCCGCAACGCTGAATAATGCCTGACAGTACGCGACAATCAATTCCTTCGAGCCGTGAGTGGCATCGGAATAATCATCAGAGATGATTTGCCGAATCGGCTCGACATTCTGCTGCTGAAATGATTTTATGCCGGTATTAAAGGCGGCGAGGATTTTTTCTTTATCAGTTTGAACGAGAAAACAAATGCCGAATGACAAGGCGATAATAATAAATGGAACTACGAAATGCCATTTGCGTTTTTTGTCTGGGCGAAAAATTCGATAAAGCCACAGCGCAACCATCGACAAAAAAGCAATGCCAACTCCGACAAACGGATATTCAAAAACATTCCACATAAAATTAGTTTCTTAGCGATTGTAATTGGGCAGGGATTCTGCCTTTTCGCTTGATAAAAGCTGGCGAGGCGATTTTTGAGATTTTCATAATCGGCGCAGAACCCAATAATCCGCCGAAATGGACAATTTGGCCAGCTTTTTTGCCAGGAACGGGAATTACCCTTACGCTGGTGGTTTTATTATTCGAAACGCCGATTGCGAGTTCATCAGCGATGATTGCGCTCAAAACATCGGCGGGCGTATTGCCCGGCACGGCAAACATATCCATACCGACCGAGCAGACGCTTGTAAGGGCTTCGAGTTTTTCAAGATTAAGCGAGCCTCTTTTAACCGCGCGAATCATACCGGCATCTTCGCTGACCGGAATAAATGTTCCCGATAGTCCGCCGACGTTGCCCGATGCCATCGAACCACCCTTTTTAACAGCGTCCATCAGCATTGCCAGAGCGGCAGTCGAGCCGGGTCTGCCCATCTGCGAAACGCCCATAGCTTCAATAATCTCTGCGACTGAATCTCCGCGTTTCGGCGTCGAGGCGAGCGAAATATCTACGATGCCGAATTCAACGCCCATCTTTTGGGCGACCTCTCTGCCGATGAGTTCGCCTGCGCGTGTGATTTTGAAAACAGTTTGTTTGATAACTTCCGACAGTTTTGTCAAATCGCACGTCGGGTTATTTTTGACAACACTTTTCACGACACCAGGCCCCGATATTCCTATATTAAGGGAAAAGTCCGGCTCGCCTATGCCATGGTGTGCGCCCGCCATAAAAGGATTATCCTCCGGCACATTGGCGAACACGGCCAGCTTTGCGCAGCCTATGCCGTTTTTGCTGTTAGCGGCGATGGCTTTTATGATGTGGCCGATTTTTTCGATAGCTGTCATATTCATTCCAGCTTTGCTTGACGCGAGATTTAAAAACGAGCAGAGCCTTTCGGTCTGCGACAACGCCTGTGGAAGCGAATCGATGAGCAGTTCGTCAGCGGCGGTCATACCCTTTTGCACTAATGCGCCGAACCCGCCGATGAAATCAATGTCGGCGGTTCTGGCGGCTCTGTCGAGCGTTTTGGCAACCGAAACAGCGGTTGATATTTTTTTTGGCAGCGGCTCAATCAAAATCGCCGCCGGCGTTATGCTCAATCTTCGGTTGGTGATTGGAATGCCGTACTGCTGTTCAACTAAATCAGCACAGTTGTTGAGTTTTTGCCCCATTTCGGAGAGCCGCTTGAAAATCCGCCTGTTAAAAGCGGCAAGATTCCTGTCCATACAGTCTTTCAGATTGACACCGAGCGTAACGGTTCTGATATCGAAATTCTGCTCGATAGTCATTCTTACCGTCTCAAAAACCTCTTCTACCGATATTCGCATAATTACTACTCTCTCAATTTGCGGATTTATAAATTATTTTTCCATTTTTCATAATGTTTTCCAAAAATCCGCTCCGGTCATTTTTGCGGCACAGTAAAACAGGCTCTATTCGTTTATTAACACTGCGAACAAGGCCGAACAAATCAGAGCTTATTTTCAGATAGTCGCCGCTGAATTTGTCCACCACAATCGCAATATCAATATCGCTCGATTTTGTGGCAGTGCCTTTGACGTGCGAACCATAAAGCACAATCATATTTACCGGCAGATAATTTTTTACCTTTTCAGCATAAAGCCGGGCTATTTCAACGACTTTTTTATCCATATATAAAATTCCTTTGTTCTTTTATAGAGTTCGCAGCATTTTTTATTACTGAGAGCTTTCAATAAAAGCTCCTTATCGTCAGGATAACGAGCCTGAATGTTAAGAGGCATAAGCTCATTAAAAAGTAAAATGTATTTCTCGTCCGTCTGTTTATCAAAATTAGATTCTTCTGAAAGGATAAGCAGGTTATGAGTAAAAGGCGGTTCTTTTTTTCGGGTATGCCAGAAATATGCTTTCAGTGATTTTTCGACTACCTGATGGCAAAGAAAGCCCACATATAAAAATCTTTTTGTTTCAAGCATTGCCTTTGCGCTGACCAAATCATAATTGGCAGTATCAAGCCAATATTTAACCTTTTTCCCAAAATCCATAGCAATCGTCCTTAAATATGAGAAAACAGTCGTCAAAACCGACATTAGATTACACTTTTTAACATATTTTGCCACCTTAATTTACTTGTTGCTAATCCTACCCCTACTCCCTATACCCTATATCCTAATCAACCTATTTTTCTTGCAAAAAATATACACTAAATATACTCTATAAGCTTGAAATATGTAACCTATAAACCGGAGATTTTAAAATGAGTAATGCAAAAGCTGTTTGTCTTGACGGGATTAAAAGAGCCACCCCAAAAACACCTGTAATCGGCGTGTTCGCGCCGAGCGACCCCCGAATCGACGAAGCCAGCAGAAAAAGATGCCAGAATATCATAACTATGGTCGCCGATGCCATCAGCGGCAAGGTAGTTCTGCCCAACGGCAGCGATGTGCCGGTTGTTTATTCGGATGTGCTGGTTGACAGCGAACCGCAGGCAGACATCGTAGCCCAGCAGTTCCGCAATGCTGGCGTGAATATTTTAGTTTGTGCGCCAGATACCTGGGCGTTTCCGCAGCTTACGGTTATTTCGCTGCTTCAGCAGTTTCCGGCTGATACGCCGATTAACATTACCTGCGGCAACAGCGGTCCCAAGCCGGGCGTTGTTTATGCTCACGCCTTGAGCGGAGCTTTGGCACAGTACGGCAGATTAGCCGCGCTGAACGTCGGCAACTGGGCGGATACGGGCTTAAATCCGCAAATGACCGCCGGGACGGAAAAAAACCTGATTGACTGGTGCTATTCAGCGGTTACTTTTGCGGCTCTAAAAGGCCGCAGGGTCGTTATCTTTGGACACGACTCGATGGGTATGGAAACGGCTCTTGCTCACGTTATCCCGACAAGAAATACATTCGGCGTTGAAATTACTCGTCTCGATATGAAGCTGCTGGCCGATATGCTCCAAAAAGGCTCTTATAACAAGAATGAACTTAAGGAACTTCGCGGCTGGATTAACAGGCACGTTGGCAAACGGCTTGAATTAAAAACCGAAGCCGATGATAAACGCTTCAATATCTCCCTTGCGATGTATTTAATTGTTCGCGATTTAATGAAGGATTTGAACGCCGTTGGCGGCGGATTTATGAGTCAGCTCGAATGGGGTAGCGACCCTCGTGGTCTGCCTCTGCCGGTTGCTGATGTAATGGAATCGCTTTTCAACAGCACGTTCGACCATAACGGTCCAAAGGAAGCTATTCCTTACGCGACAGAAGCGGACAGTCAGGCGTTGCTGACAATGCTGTTTATGACTTGGCTTTCTGGCGGAAATCCTCCGTTGTTTATGGATTTACGCAAAATCTGGGAAGCGTGGGAAATTAAGGAATTGGCAAAGAAAATCAGCCTGAAGAATCTGCCGGCCGGAGCTGTATGGCTCAAGAAAGGTCTCGTTGACGGCAACAACAGCGGAAGCGCATCTTTCAACTGGGCAGGCAAACCAGGCACGGATATGAAAAAATTAATGGATGGCGTTTCAATGCCTCTTGCCGATAGCGGTTATTTCCCCGGCGGCGGAAATTCCGTTACGTTTATGACACCGGCCGGCATCGACGGCATTGCGGGCAGAATGGCATATTGCTCGGCGAATAACAAATTCAGCCTTATCTGGGACGAGGCGACGACGACAATCGTTCCTGAAAAACTCGGCAAGGCGATGTGTAATCTAACTTCGCCGACCTGGCCGCATACTTTCGTTGTGCCGAAATACGCGACAATGCTCGAATACAAACAATACGCCGCGGCTAACCATTTCCATATGATTTGGAATCTGCCGGTTGCCAGATTGCAGCATTGGCTCGATTTTACCGGCGTGCAGAGCATTACGCCCTGGGCGGCAAGACCGTCGTTTATCGAAGGTGTTGACAGGCCAAGACCGTTAGTGAGTCTAATCGGCGGATAACAAAATTTAGTTCAGAGCCGCGACAGTAATGGAGCGGTATTTTTGAAAGGTTCCGATATGGCCAAAAAATTTGTAAGGGCGATTTTCCCCGGCTCTTTCGACCCGATTACCAACGGCCATCTGGACGTAATCAGTCGCGGCATAAAACTTTTTGACGAGTTGATTGTCGCCGTCGGCAACAGTCCCATCAAAGACACCCTGTTCACGCCGAAGGAACGCGTTGAAATGATAAAGCCGCTCGTGGCGGGCATAGAGGGAATTACTGTCCAGACTTATGATTGTCTTACCGTTGAATACGCCGCAAGCGTCGGAGCGACCGCTATGCTGCGAGGTCTGCGAAATTTTACCGATGTGCAGTACGAATTGCAGTTAGCCTTAACCAATCGCGCCGTCGCGGGCATTGAAACGGTTTTTATTATGACAAGCGAGCAATATGGTTTTACAAGCTCAACGCTGATAAGAGAAATCGCCAAGCTCGGCGGAAATGTATCGAACCTGATACCGCAGAATATTTTCAGCAAACTTCAAAAGCGTCTGGCCGAAAAAAATATAAAACCGGAGCAGGATAATTGTATAGAATAACGGTACACGCTTGTTTTCGAGCCGAACATCAGCTTAATATCTCCGGCACGCTTGAGCCGATGCACGAACACGACTGGCAGGTCGATGCTGCAATCGGCGGCAAAAATCTTGATGAAAATGGCCTGCTGTTCGATTTTAACAGAGTCAAAAAAATGCTCGATGGCGCAGTCGGCGGATTTAACGACCGAAAACTTGAAGACTGCCCGATTTTCAGAGGTAAAAACGCCTCCGCTGAAAATGTCGCTGAATATATTTATGGGACTTTAAAGCCTCAATTACCCGCTGATTTACGGCTTTTATATGTCGAAGTTCAGGAAGCAGCAGGGTGTAAAGCCAGGTATGAAAGTTAAGGCTGTTTTATCAATGACCGATAATTTTACTGATAACTGATAACCGATAACTGAGTTTCTATATGCAATGCGAAATATGTAAAAATAAGGCCGCGACGGTTCATCTGACCGAAATCGTTGACGGTGCCAGAACTGAAAGCCACCTTTGTCAGGCCTGCGCCGAGAAGGAGGGCATATCCATAAAAAGCCAGCTTTCGCTCAATGAACTTTTGAGTTCTCTGATAGCCGCTCATCAGCAAACCGATGGACAGGATACAGGCGAAATACAGAAAAGCTGTCCCATCTGCGGAATAACTATGGATATGTTCCGCAAACAGGCTGTACTTGGATGCCCGAATGATTATGAAGTTTTTGGAAAAACTCTGGAGCAGCTCATCGAAAAAGCTCACGACGGCAACTGCGTTCACAAGGGAAAAGTTCCCGCCAATATTCCACAGCAGGAAGTTTTAAATATCGCCGGCAATACGGATAAGGCGGACGAAAAAGAAGAATTGAAAAGACGGCTCGAAGAAGCCGTCACATCTGAAAAATATGAACTGGCCGCTAAACTGCGGGATCAGTTGAAGACAATGCAATGAGACTTAATGAACTAAGTTCAAAAACATCGCAGTGGTTCAGCGCAGAAGCGCCGCTATCGGATATCGTAATCTCGTCAAGGATAAGACTTGCGCGAAATCTGGCGGGGCACAAATTCATTTCAAAATGCAGCGACGATGAGAAGCAGGAGATTTTAAATACGCTGAAAGAAACAATCCTTTCGCTTAAAATACTCGGCGATATTTTTTTCGTGGATATCTCGCACGGCAGCGTAGTCGAGAGAGATTTATTAGTCGAACGCCAGCTCATCAGCAGAAATCTGGCCGCGGGCAAAGGCCCTCGCGGCGTTGTTATCGCTGATAACGAGCTATTCTCGGCACAAATCAACGAAGAAGACCATTTGCGATTAAGCACGCTTTCGGCCGGGCTGAACCTCGACAAATGCTGGCGGCGAATAAACGAAATAGACGATGCCATAAGCGAAAAAATCAAATATGCCTTCAGTTCAAAATACGGATTCCTTACTGCCTGCCCGACAAATCTCGGAACAGGAATAAGGGTTTCGGTTATGCTGCATTTGCCGGGTCTGAAAATGACTGAACAGCTAAAGCAGTTGTTTGAAGCGGCAAAAGATATGAGCCTTACAGTTCGCGGCCTTTTCGGCGAAGGAACCGAAGCGGTCGGCGACTTCTTTCAGATTTCAAATCAGGTAACGCTCGGCATCTGCGAAGAAAAAATCGTCGAGCAGTTTATGACGTTGATAATTCCAAAAATCGTCGAATATGAACGGCTTGCCCGCCAGAATCTCATCACAAAAGACATCAACATTCTCGATGACAAAATCTCCCGCGCTTTGGCTGTTTTAAAAAACGCCAAACTCATCAGCTCCCACGAAGCGATGTTTCTTTTGAGCAATTTACGAATGGGCGTAAATATGGGCAGACTAAAAGAAATCCCCATCGAAACCATCAACGAGCTTTTTCTGCTCACCCAGCCGGCTCACCTGCAAATGAATAAAGGCCAAAACTTAGACACCGAACAGCGCGATATTCTGCGTGCCGAGACTTTAAGAGCAAAATTGAATTAGGGAACATAGTTTCTCGCCAAAGCTGATTTTTATTTTTAATCTTTGATTTTTTATCTCCTTTTCTATACCCTATACCATAACCCCTATACCATAAAGGAGCGGATATGAAACGGCTGATAAGTTATTTTTTGCAGGGGCTGCTGGTTTTTGTGCCGGCGGCGCTGACCATTCTCGTCATTTTCTGGGCAGTTCAAAAAATCGATAATCTGCTCAAAGTCCCAATTCCGGGTTCAGGCATTGCTATTATTATAGCGGCCATTACGCTAATCGGCTTTTTGGCATCGAACTATCTGGGAAATAAATTTTTTACTTTTATAGATGGATTGTTCGCTAAAGTGCCGGTAGTCAAAATGCTTTACTTGTCAGTGAGGGATTTAATAAGCGCATTTGCCGGCCAGAGAAAAAGTTTCGACAAGCCAGTCATCGTCGAACTTGTCGCCGGCGGACCAAAGGCCGTTGGCTTTATCACGCAGGAAGATTTAGCTTTTCTGTCTCTGCCGGGAAATGTCGCGGTTTATTTCCCGCAGTCGTATAATTTCGCAGGTTCGGTTTTAATTTTTCCAGCCGAGAGAGTTTCGCCTCTGAATATCGAAAGCTCAAAGGCGATGGCATTCGTCGTCTCCGGCGGCGTTTCAGGAAAGTGAGTACAAAAATGACAAATATTTTTCTTTATCTTGTTTTAGGTGTTTGTGCGGGCGTATTAAGCGGGCTTGTCGGTATTGGCGGAGCAACCATTATAATACCGGCTTTGATTTTTATGTTCGGCCTCTCGCAGCATATGGCGCAAGGCACGACCCTTGCACTGATGGTTCCGCCAATAGGCATTCTGGCCGCGTGGACTTATTATCAAAAAGGATTTGTCGATTTTAAAATCGCGGGGTTTATTTGCCTGGGCTTTCTGCTCGGCGGACTGCTCGGCGCAAAACTTGCCGTCGGACTGCCGGCGCCGCTGCTGAAAAAAATATTCGGCGTATTCCTGCTGGTTATATCCCTGAAAATGATTTTTTTTAAATGAGCCAAAAACCGGAGACCATTGTGCCGAATGTGAGTGTTTGCATCCCGACTTATAACAGAGAGCATCTGCTTAAAGAGACTCTCGAAAGCGTTTTTGCGCAGACTTATAAGGATTTTGAGGTTATTATCGTTGATGACGGCTCAACCGATGACACCAAACAGATGCTCGAAAAAAATCATTTTAATGTCAGATACCACTGGCAGAAAAACGCCGGCGACGCAGCCGCGAGGAACAAACTCATCGAACTGGCACAGGGAAAATATATTTCATTTCTCGATTCCGACGACCTTTTGTTTCCAGATGCGCTGAAAAAAATGGTGCAGGCAATGCCGCAAAACTCGGAAAATACGGTAGTATATGGGCCTTATATTGCAATTGACGAAACCGGCCAAATTCTCTACAGACGAAAAAAGCAGCTCTACAGCGGCAGAATAACCGAGCATTTGTTTGAAAATATTCTAATTCATTCCTGCGGCTCGCTCTTTCCTAAAAAAATTCTTATGGAACAGGCGGGCTTCAATACCGCTCTTCCGGTCTGTTCGGACTATGAGCTATGGTTGAGGCTGTCTCTGAAATATAATTTTATCAGCATTGATGAATTTGTTTTCAAACGCCGCAGGCATAGCGGAAATATATCAAGTATTAGTTTTGCCGGCAGAGACATAGAATACAAGATGCTCGAAAATTTTTATTACAACACCGGCGGCAAAAATGCCATCCCACGCAGCCCGGCAATGAAAAGATTGAGCAAAGAACAGTACAGGGCGGCGAGAAGCGCATTAAGAGAATCGATGAAACAAACAGCGATAAATTATTTTGAACAATCGCTTAAAAGGCATTTTTCTCTTAAAACTTCTTTTTGGCTGCTGCTGGCAAAAATTTACCGACAGCCGGATGCGCGCAGAACGCTCAAATCTGTATCCCGGATTAAAATCGCGGTTGACTTTAATCCGGTTTTTGTGAACAAGTTTTCAGGCTTTTATACCTTCGGCATTGGCTTACTGGAGGGTTTTTCGCAGCTTCAGGAGAAGCCGCAGCTGCTTTTGTTTCATTCCGGCAAATTCGCCGCACAGGCCAAAGAACTTGTAAATAAGGAATTCAAAAATACGGCGCAGCAGAAAACGCTTGCCGTGAAAATAAGATGGCTGGAAAATTTCTGGAAATATTTTAATTTTCCAAAGCTCCAGAACTTTACGGGCGATTTTGACGTTTATCATTGCTTTCATCATTTGATGCCGCCCACAAATGGCAGACCGCGAATTATGACCGTACATGACTTGAGAAGATATAAACTGCCCCAGCTTTACAAACAATCCAGACTCGACCGTTTTGAAAACGCCGTCAAAAAAGCCGACCACTTTATAGCTGTTTCGCAGGCAACCAAAAGGGATTTGTGTTCCGTTTTCAGAATACCGGAAAACAGGGTGGATGTTATATCGCTTGCTTCGAGTATTGAGCCTGTGTTTTATTCGCAGCGGCAAAAGGCAGAAACAAAAGCGAAACTCTCCGAACAGCTTGGTCAGAAAATAGATGAGTATTTTGTCGCTATATCTTCTCCCGACAGCAGAAAAAACATCTCAAGAACCGTTGAGGCTTTTGAATCGGCCGCCAACAATATCGCCCCAAATACAAAACTGGTGATTATCGGCAATCTTGATAAAAGAGATTCCGAGCTGGAAAGAAAATTGAAGCATAAGTTATACAAAAATGTTTTATGGGCGGGAACGGTTGACGATTTGCGTCCCTGGCTGGCCTGCTCAAACGCGTTGATTTTCGCAAGTCTCTACGAGGGTTTCGGAATCCCAATTCTTGAGGCGTTTTCGTGCGGTGCCGCGGTGATTACATCGAACTGTTCATCGATGCCGGAGATAGCAGGCGATGCCGCGTTATTTGTTGACCCGCTCAACGCAGAGTCGATATCGCAGGCAATTATAAAAATCGCCAATGACTTGCCGCTGCGAGAATCGCTCATCGCCGCAGGCAGAGAAAGAAATAAATTATTTACCTGGAAAAAAACCGCAGAAAAAGTTGTCGAAGTATATAAAAAACTGGGATTAAATTAAAAACGATTTAGTTTTTGTCTTCGAGGCCGTTTAAATATTTGGTCAATTTTGATTTTATCAAATTCCCCGACAGATGAATCGGCATATCCCGATTTGGCAAAAGCAAAATCGTTACAGGCACGGCAGGCTCTTTATAAATCTCCTTCAATGCCTTTGTCGCGGGGTAATCAAATTCTGTCGTATCTGCCTTGAACGCCAAAACACTTTTGCGTTTGATAAGTTCTGCGATTTTCGCGCTTGAATAAACCGTTTTATCTAAAATTTTACACGACATACACCAGTCCGCCGTGAATTTTATCAGCACGGGCTGATTATTTTTTACAGCAGCCAAAATCACTTGTGCATCATATTCTCGCCAGTCGATAACTCCCTTTTTTGGTGCAGACAAAAACATAAAACCAGACACAACCGCTAAAACAATCGCAGCCAGTCGTATCGCCAGCTTTTTGGCTTTAGGCGTGCTGTATTGAACCCAAACGCCCCACATCCAGACACAAATTGCCAGGACGACCGCGTAATAAAGAACATTTATTATTTTTTCTGACGGTATCGCCTCAAGTAGCTTTACGCCGATGCCCAAAAGAATAAAGCCGGTGATGTGTTTGAAAAGTTCCATCCATCTGCCCGGCTTTGGAATTTTCGCAAGCAGCCCCGGCATCGCCGTCAATATCACATAAGGCGCCGCCATACCGACACCGATTAGCAGTATTGTAATTGTCGCAAGCGGTATCGGCTGGGTCTGCGCCCAGGCGAGAACGAATGTCAAAATCGCAAAACTGCACGGCGTACTCAAAACCGCCGCCAAAAAGCCAGTGGCGACCGAACCAGCCAATCCGCCTCTGCCGCCGCTCTGCCCGCTCACTGATGCTGGAATGCCTATTGAAAACAGTCCGAACATATATAATGCCAGCACGACCATCAGCATCGCCATCGCGATAACAAACGCGGAATTTCTGAACTGGTCGCCCCATTGGAAAACGACATCGAAACTGATTTTCAAAATTATATTTACCGCCGCCAGCGCGACAAAGAAAAGAATTATGCCCAGGGCAAACGCAAAGCCGTGAGCAATGCTTTTTGCCCTGCTCTGCTTTGCCTGCGAAATCAGCTGCATAACTATAATCGGCAGAATCGGCCAAACGCACGGCATTATATTAAGCAGCAATCCCGCGACAATCGCAAGAGGAAGAGCGACTTTCACAGATGTTTGAAGATTTTGTATATTTGATTCGCTATTTTGCGGCTGTGCGGGAATTTCAAAAGCCGGTTTGGACATATCAGCAAAAGCCACAATATCCAGTGTTTTATCCAATGTATAGAGTATAGGCTTGCATAACTGTTCTGAACAGGCCAAACCTTTGATTACAACATTTATCGCCAGAGAATTGCCGGCTGTAGTGATTTTAAATGGGAGATAAACATTAAAATTGCCACTATAGACGCGAAGTTTTTTGCCGGTGATTTTATCGAAATAATCCCTGCCGGCAGGAAAAACAGCTTTATCAAAAATAACTCCCAGGGCAATTGCAGATATTTTCAGCTCCATATCCGCAGGAGCGGTGCAGGGGTCGGCGTAAAAATACCATCCCTCAGCCATATCGAACTTTATCTTGAGGGCACTGCCGGAATTCGGCATGACAGGATTGTGCTTGGGTATCAATTCTATTGAAGCAAACTCATCGCTTATTTTCTCAACAGCAAGAGCATTTGAGAAAATAAGAAATCCAGCTAAAACAATTGATAGAAAGTTCTTCCGCATTTCATTTTAAAATTTATTGTTCGCTTGAAACCGTCGGCGGAGTTTTGTCGTCTGCCGGTTTGGCCGATTTTTCCTGCTCTGCTTTAAGCAAATCGCCAACCGTCGGCTTATTTAATATCCCGCCATCAAGTATTATCTTCACTTCAGAAGCGTCAAGCGTCTCATATTTCAAAAGCGTGTCCGCTATCGCCTGAAGTTTTTCCTTGTTATTTTCTATAATTTCCTTCGCGGCCTTATAAGCCTGGTCGAGAATCTTTTTAACTTCAACATCGATTATTTCCGCCGTCTTCTGTGAATACTCCGCCCCCATCATTCCGGTGTACATATCCGGTGTCTGCGGACTATAATCAATCGGCCCCAGCTCCGCGCTCATTCCCCAGGTCTGAACCATTTCTCTGGCCAGCGCCGTCGCCATTTTAATATCGGCCTGCGCGCCGCTGGAAATATCATCGCAGAAAATTTCCTCCGCGATTCTCCCGCCGAAACAAACCTGAATTTCCGCTATGCAGTATTTTTTCGTGTAATGCGTCCTGTCTTTTTCCGGCAGCGAGAAAGTCGCTCCGCCCATCGGCCCTCGCGGAATAATACTAACCTTATGCAGCGGGTCGGCATCTTTGAGCAAAGATTGCACAAGCGTGTGGCCGGCCTCGTGAAAAGCGGTGATTTTTTTGTCCGCCTGGTCAACCGTTCTGCTGCGCTTCTGCCTGCCCCAGCGAACTTTATCGCGAGCCTCTTCAAGGTCTTCCATCTCGACAAATTCTTTATTATTCATCGTGGCTGATATAGCTGCCTCATTGATAATCGCTTCAAGGTCGGCTCCGCTGAACATCGGCGTGCCTCTGGCGATAACTTCAAGGTCAACATCAGGCCCCATCCTGACCTTGCGTGCGTGAATTTTAAGAATTTCCGTTCTGCCCTTCACATCCGGCAGAGGAATATAAACCTGTCTGTCAAACCTGCCCGGCCTGGTCAGAGCTTTATCGAGAATGTCGCCTCTGTTCGTTGCCGCCATCACGATAACCTGGTCGTTGGTATCGAACCCGTCCATCTCAACAAGAATAGCGTTCAATGTCTGCTCGCGTTCATCGTGTCCGCCGCTGACGAATCCCGGCCCGCGCTTCTTGCCAATCGCGTCAATTTCATCGAGGAATATAATGCACGGCGAATTATCCTTTGCGCTCTTGAACAAATCCCGCACGCGCGATGCGCCTACGCCGACGAACATTTCAACAAAATCGCTTCCCGAAATACTAAAAAACGGCACATTCGCCTGCCCTGCGATTGCCTTTGCCAAAAGTGTTTTGCCGCAGCCCGGAGGCCCCACTAACAAAACGCCTCTCGGTATTCTGCCGCCGATTTTCGAAAACTTTTTCGGGTGCTTCAAAAATTCTATTATTTCCGCAACTTCCTCCTTGGCTTCTTCAATGCCGGCCACATCGTCAAATGTAACTTTCATTTGTTCCTTGCCGTGCATCTTGTGCTTGCTTCTGCCGAAGTTCATCAGCATTCCGCCGGCGCCGTTTTTGACGTTCCGAACAAAAAGAAAATAAAAGAACGCCACCATCAGCAGCAAAGGCAGCAGCCAGTTAAAAAGCTGAAGCCAAATCTGCGGCGAAGCAACGCTCCATTCCACGCCCGCGGTGCGAAGTTTTGCGGTTATCTCTCCAATCATATCCGGCTGATAATATACCTTGAACCCCTTGGCTGATTTAGCCGGACGAGCCTGTTGCCCGGTCGGAGTGAATATACCGGTAATCTCACGTTCGCCTACCTCGACGCTCTTAATCATTCCATTGGCGATGTACTGCTCAAACTCATTATTCTTGATTTCATCTAACTTTTGATGCTGATTCAGCATTGTCAAAAGCATAATCACGATAACGCCGATGAAAATCCACTTCAGCGGCATCCCCGCGCGGGGCATCTGCGGATTATTTGGCTTGTTTGCATTTTGTTTATTATTCTGTTTTTTCTTTTGACTCATTTATCAACCCAAAAAATGTTCGGCCATCAGGCCGAATCAATAATTTTTCACTTTTTTATCCGTGTAATCCGCGCAATCCGTGGTTACATAATTTTTTTCTCTGTGTCTCTGTGGTGAAACATATTTCACCAATCGGTTTGCATACTTTCCACTATTCGCTCGGCAAGTTTATTTGCCGCGACTTTAGAGCCGTACTCAAAACCCTGCTGCTGAAATTCCGAATAACTCGCCGTCGCCATAATACTTTTATTTGAAACTATATACTGGCCGGTTCGCAGGTCTTTCCAGTTGAAAACAGCGGTAACTTCCGCCTGTTCCTCAAGAGGCCTGCCGACATTGCGCTCTACGGTCAGCGCGGAATTGCTCAACGATGTAATCTTCCCGCTCAAAACCGTATCAGCCTTGCTCCTGTCGGAGATAATTTTGTAAGGCGTATCAGTTTCTATTCTTTTTGCGATTGCGTCGGTCAGGTCATATTCAAGGTCGCGCCTGAAAGTCATATTGTCAAACATCTCGACATAAACGCTTTTTACGTCCTGCTGATATATAGATTGGCTCGAATATCCGCCAAGACATCCGCCCAGCAAAACCGCCGCGCAAACGCAGACGAATATTGTACCGATTATCCTGCTCATAAGAACAATCCCTTCCAGTTAAACTTCTTTTTGCCCAGCTTGGCCAGCGCTTTCTTGGCCATTTCCTTTTGAAGTGCAGCGAGTTTAACTTCAGCCTGCTTTGCCCTTTCGCTGCCGGGCCAATCCTTTATTATTTTCTGATAATATAATTCCGCCGAAGTATCGCTGCCTGTCCTGGTATAATAATCAGCAACCGCCAGTTCCTTCTCGGCAAGTTTATCTGTCAGCACCACAAGTTTTTCCGAAACTTTTAATTCCGCCGCAGGTTCAGGATACCTTTTCTGATACTCGGCATAATAGCTTCGTGCGCTTTCGACTACCTTCGAGTCGAACTTCGGCCCCTTGTAATCCAAATCAAGACTCCGAGCCATTCCGAGCAGTGAGTCTTTGCCTTCCTGTCCGGTCGGCCATTTATCGTTCACAGATGCCCAGGCCTCATAAGCCTCGTTATAAGCGCCGCGTTTTTCTCTGCTTGTCGCCAGAGTGGTCAGGGCGTTTTTTGCGATTGGCGCATCGCCCATCCGGTCAGCGATTTTATTCATTATCTCGCTGCCCTCGTCATAAGCCTTTACTCTGAACACGCCCAAAACAGGTTTTTTCTGCCCGTTCAAAAAAGCCGTCGCTATCTGGTACTGCCTTTCCATAGCGGAATCGAACAGCGGACTTTGCGGAAAATCATCTGTCATTTTTTCATAAGCGAACGCTGCTTTTTCCCATTTTCGCCTGCTCAAAAGAAGTTCAGCGTCAACAAAAGCGTCAAAATCCGCCCCTGCGAATTCAGGATATTCAGCCTTGAGTTTAGCAAAGGCCTTTTTCGCCTTGCCGGTTTTTCCGGTCGAAACAAGCTGTTTTGCCTGGCTTATGGTCGTTATTTTGGCGTTGTCGCCCGTTTGGCCGACCGACTGCCAGGTTTGGCCTTCCGTGAGCCGCCAGGTTTCCGCCGTCGCGACCGCCGCGACACTTACCGCGACAAATACAATAAGTCCCTTTATTTTCATAGTGTTAGACTCCCATTCTATTGACCGGATATTATATACGAATACCGGCTTTATGCAAATGCCATTTTATGGTGATTGTCGGACCCCAGGAGATACTTGTCGCGCAATTAAATATATCCACTTGCATAAATTACCACGCAATTTGATGTTGATTAAAATAAACATCAGATTTTAGCGGACATTTTGTGAATTTTGGCTCATTTCCCCGTTTTCAGTACTGATAAGCGTCGTTTTTTTGCAACATTGCGTCAGAATTTGCGTATTTCGCAATGTCTTTCAGCAAAAAAAACTCCGCCGTCGGCAGGCTTAAAACCGCTGTTTTGATACAATGTCCGCTGGCCAAACTCCGAAATCGGCTGATGGTATATCCTTTGCACATAAAAACTCATAAACCTGAACTTTGGATAAGACCTTGTTTTTTGGATTACCGAGGCACATCGAGCAATGTGGCAAAGTAAAAAACCTCGATTTTGCTCAAATTTGCTCAAAAACAAGCTATTTTGAGCTAAAAACAATGATGCCAGCATTTATAAACCTTATTATTTGCTCAGAAAACGTGTTCCTTATCCAAAGTTCAGGTTCATAAGGATATTTTCTACTCGCAGGGATGGAAAAAGAAGATTTTTGCTTCGGGAAGGGTATATACGATGGATATTTCTACTTTTGAAACTCGGCTAAACGAACTTCTTAACGAAATCAACGATTTGCCCGTCGAACGGAGCAAAAAGCTGCTCTCCCTGGCACAAAAAGCAAAAATGTACAACGAAAAGCTGCAAAAAAGCACTGAAACCCTTCACGATTCGCTTGACCACCTCCGCCTGACCGTCAAATACCTGCTATTCGATTTGGAAGCAACCCGCAGAGAAAATCAATATCTCCGCAAAATGCTCGAAAAAAGCGAAGAATAGCCCAAAATCCGATTATCTGGCCGCAGAACGGAGATTCCCTCGCCGGTGTTGAGGATTTTTATTGTCTGGTTTAATCTGCAATTCACTTGACATTTCGTAAATCGAGCGGGATAATTACTAAAAGTAAAACTTAATATTGTAGCCTAAATTCACGCGAAAGTGTGGATGCGGGGGACCCAACTTATGGGGCGTATTCCTTTGTACAGGATAGGGTACTTTCAAACCCGAGCCCGTCAGCTAACCTCGTAGGCGTTTGAGAGGGCAATGGCCACATAGAGACTGTCTGCCCGGCAGTTTTTTTGTTTCCCTTTTGCCCCAAAGGCGAAAGGAATATGCAATCCCTGCGAAACCTTTTTAGAGGTACGACTCCGTACCAGATTCTTGTGTTTGGGTACGCCCTGATAACTATAACGGGTGCGATACTGCTAAGCCTGCCGATTTCGTCAACGAATGGAAAGGGTCAGTGTTTTCTCGACTCTTTATTCGTGGCTGTCTCCGGCATAAGCACCAGCGGTCTTTCTGTTGTTGATATTGGCAGCTATTACAGTCTGTTCGGCCAGATAGTCCTACTGTGTGTATTCCAAATCGGTGGCATAGGATATATGACGTTTATCGTATTTCTCGCGTCCGTTTTCGCTATCAGACTGCCACATACCACTGCGATTGTGGCGAAGGAATCATTATCCGGCTCGGATCATGGAACGCTCGGACGTTTTTTCATAGCAACACTGGTTTTCACAATAATATTCGAACTTGCTGGCGCTGTAATACTTACGTTGTTTTGGTCGAATACTTTCTCAATTAGAAAAGCAATATATCTGGGAATATTCCATTCCATTTCTACGTTCTGTACCGCTGGTTTCGGCCTGTTTCCTGACAGTCTTATGAAATACAAAACCAACGCAATCGTAAATTTCACCATTATGATAATATCAATCGCAGGCGGCATTGGCTTCATAGTTTTACACGACCTTTATATGTATGCGATAAAAAAAATAAAAAATGAGCGTCCGAGAAGACTGTCAATACACACTAAAATTGCATTAGTTACCACATTTGTGGTTATGCTTGCAGGAACAGTAATTATATTGATGACAGAAAAATGGTCGCAGACAGAGGCATTGTCCGACAGAATAATGGCATCGGCGTTTCAGTCAATTTCAGCATCTACCACAGATGGTTTTAATTCGGTAGATATCGGAAAAATGAGTACAACGAGCCTGACTGCCCTGATACTGCTTATGTTTATCGGCGCATCGCCCGGCAGCACCGGCGGCGGAATAAAAACAACCACGCTGGGGCTTATATTTATATTTCTGTGGTCACAGCTAAGAGGCAGAGAAGCCGCCATCAATACTCTTAAGAGAGAAATCCCCGCAAGTTCGGTCTATAGGGCATTCGGAGTTTTTGGGTGGTTTGTGATAATCACAGCGGCGGATATGATTATATTGACTGCGACAGAAAATGCTTCTTATTTGCAAATCTTATTTGAGACCGTATCGGCGATTGGAAACACGGGATTGTCAATGGGCATAACATCGACCTTGAGTTTTACAGGTAAAATCGTTCTTATTATCACAATGTTCATCGGACGCGTCGGTCCTCTTGCGCTGGGGTTTGCTCTGGCTGGACGGCAAAAACCATTGCCTTACAGCTATGCCAAAGAAGATATTTTCATTGGATAAGACGCTAAACAGCCGATGCGGGGCAAAAAAACCTCATTGCCCCAAATACATTAACTTTTCCTCAAATCTATTGACATCCGTCAAAAATAGTGTATATTGCTCCACTTCTGCAAAAATGATTAGAACAATCCTCCGATTAACTAACCTTTTTTTCGAGTTTTTTTATGTATTCAAATTATATTCGTAATGTAGCGATAATTGCCCACGTTGACCACGGCAAGACGACCTTGGTTGACAGACTTTTGTATCAGTCCGGCCAGTTCCGCACTGAAGACCTCGACAAGCTCGCCGGCGGCGAGAACAACCTCATTATGGACTCCAATCCGCTTGAGCGGGAGCGGGGCATAACGATTTTGAGCAAGAATTGCGCCGTTAACTACACCGATGACAACGGCGATGAATATAAAATTAACATTATCGACACGCCCGGCCACGCGGATTTCGGCGGCGAAGTTGAACGCGTCCTGAAAATGGCTGACGGCGTTATGCTTTTGGTTGACGCTTTTGAAGGCCCTATGCCGCAGACTCGATTTGTGCTTACCAAGGCGATGGAACACAAACTTAGGCCGATTGTCGTAATAAATAAGGTTGACCGTCCGAACAGTCGCCCGCACGAGGTTGTCAATGAAGTGTTCGATTTGCTTGTGCAGCTCGGCGCCGATGACAAGGCTCTTGATTTTCCCTGCATTTACGCATCGGGCAGAGAAGGCTGGGCTTCAGACGACCCGGACAAAAAAACAGACAATCTGAAAATTGTGTTCGATACTATTATTAAGAGCATTCCCGCTCCAAAGGTTGACCCGGATGCGCCGCTTCAGATGCTTGTTACCAGTCTGGAGTATTCCGATTATGTCGGCAGAATCGCGATTGGCAAAGTTTTTGCCGGTCAAATCGCCGAAGACCAGCGCGTTACGGTTATTGACTTGAACAACGAGCATACGCAGCAAAAAGTTATGCATATTCATCAGTTTGACGGCTTGAGCAGAAGGCGCGTCAGCGAAGTTCTCGCCGGCGATATATGCGCGGTGTCGGGTCTTGACCCTGTTGACATTGGCAACACAATCGCCTGTCCTGATAATCCATCGCAGCTTGCGATTATTGCCGTTGATGAGCCGACAATGTCAATGACTTTCCGCGTCAACGATGGCCCGTTCGCAGGTTTGGACGGCAAATATCTCACCAGCAGACAAATCGGCATAAGACTTGAAAAAGAACTTCAGTCTAATGTTGCTTTGCGGGTAGGTCCCGGCCAAACGCCGGAAGAATTTAATGTTTCCGGCAGGGGGCTGATGCACCTCGGCATTCTTCTCGAAAATATGCGCCGTGAAGGTTTTGAACTTTGCGTCGGCAAACCGAATGTAATTTTGAAAATTGTCAACGACCAAAAACACGAGCCAATAGAATTGCTTGCGATTGACTGCCCCAATGACTGTCAGGGCGCGGTGATGAGCCTGCTCGGCGACCGCCGGAGCGAGATATTAAAAATAGACGCCAAGAGCGGCTCTAACGAGTTTGTGCATATGGAATTTATTATTCCGTCGCGCGGCCTGTTCGGCCTGCACGCTCGAATGCTCAACGCTACGCAGGGCAGAGCGATTATGCACCATTCATTTGAAAAATACGACCTGATGCGAGGCAGTATTCCGCAGCGCAAGGCGGGCGTTATGGTTGCGACCACCACCGGCCAGGTTACAGCTTACGCATTGGACGCTTTATACGACAGGGGCATATTCTTTGTTTCGCCGGGCGATAAAGTTTATGATGGGCAGGTCGTCGGCGAACATTGCAAGGAAATCGATATACCGGTGAACGTCGTCAAATTAAAACAGCTTACAAATATGCGGTCGTCGGGCAAAGACGACGCGGCGAAAATCAGACCCGCACGCATAATGAGCCTTGAGATTGCGATGGAATATATTCAGGAAGACGAGCTTGTCGAAATTTGTCCAAATTCAATTCGTATTCGCAAAAAATTCCTGAAAGAAGAAGACCGTCGCAGAGCGGCGAGAAAAATAGCAGATAAAAATTAGTTGTTAGTTAGGAGTTGCTGGTTGATAGTTTTTTCAACAGTCCCAACGGCTATTAATTTTTCACCACAGAGACACAGAGATTTTGTTTTAATAAACCACGTGGGTTTCTGTCTTCGTTAAAATCACAACGAGACAAGGGAGTCCGCCCTAAAAAAAACGATAAATGAACTTCCAACGTCGAATGAGAAATCGGCCTTACCATTCGACAAGCTCATGACAAGTGGTCGACAGATTTTTTCAACAGCCCAAATGGTCACGATTTATTCCTGTTTATTTCTGAAAAAGGGTAGGTGTATTTAATTTCTTCAATTATTTATTATTATCATTTAAACTATCAGGATATAATTATTAGGACATGGAATATCAGAAAATTATAGTTATGTGGAAAGCAGACCGAGCAATACTTAACTCAGTATTTGATTTACCTCCAGACCGTAATACCATAAGTTTCCCACTTAAAGATGAAGATAACGTTAATAACTCTAAAATCACAACAAGATCAAAGATAACGATATTTGATGGAAAGATAGTTTTGTTATTTGATGATAACAAAGTCGCTATCAAGCAATATGATAAGATAAAAATAAATGAGGACTCGATTATATATTATTTGATTTACAAAACATTTTTATATTATAATTGCCTAATGCCTGAAAATGAAAACGAAGAATCTGCTTCAGAGGTAGATAAGGTTATATTTCAGCTACATCGCTATGTTACAAAATATGCAGTAGAGGATGGCCATACTATTCCATATCCAGATACAGAACCTTGCGAAATAGTCTTAAATAAAAAAGAAATTGTTGATTACCTTACAATACTCGATCCCACAATATTGTATGCCATAAGTTATTATATTCGGGGCTGTAATACACAGCAATACTTTCTTGTCGAATTCTATAAATGTTTGGAGATTATCAAAAACCATTTCGGAAATGAAAAGAAGATGAAAGAGTCACTTAAAAATTATGGCTTTCTCGAAGACACCTATAAGGAAACAAAAAAAATAGCCAATGACACAATGAAACCTCTTAGTGTTTCTCGGCATGCCCCCGCCAAAGATGTTTCTGTCCATAATATTGATACAAAATGGCTTTTCAGCGATCCTATAGGAAGAAAAGTATTTGATACTGGTGAAAAGGCGTGTCGTAATATAATAGATGCGTATTTGCAATTTCGTATAGCAAATAACTCATAGCCCATGAAGAAATTCTTTCGCAGGGGAAAGAAAAAAAATAAACGGCGGTTCCCAGTTTATTTATCTTATGTTACTTCTTTCTTATTTCCTCAAGCGTATCGTGAATACGATAAATCACGATTACCCCTTCGCAAACCACGCGAAAGGCACAGACATTTAACAGCCACACGAATATGGCAATGGCTATTTTTAGTAATTTTGACTGTACATCATAAGGCCCTGATGCCATTTTAACAATCCAGCCTATAGCAACCAATCCGGTTATAATACACCAGACTGGAAAAATTATAATGATAAGTTTTGTTGTCAGCATTGTGCGGAACGCCCAAAAACCGGCACTGCTATCCTCATAGATATATTTATGGCTAGCAATAAAAGACTGACCGCACTTTTGGCATTTAACATGTTTCCCGGCATAGCCGTCTGGAATCTCAACAATTTCCTGACACTGTGAGCATTGAACTTTCATATCTCTCCTTTCAAATCATATATGTTTTATGTCATTAAGCAATAAGTGATTATTCATTTTAGTTTCACCTGTTCGTAATTCATAATCAGAGCCGAACCTTGGTTCGACCAATTCGACAAGCTCAGGGCAGATCAGAAAAACAGTAGCTCAGTTATTAGTTATCGGTTATCAACTTTTCTAAGGTAAACTATTTTATCGTCTCCCTCGGTGTAGAAGTCTTTCAGCACCGCTTCTTTTTTGTAGCCGAGCTTTTCATAAAACTTTTGTGTGGCCAGATATTTCGTCATTCCCGATGTCTCAACGACAATCAATCTTCCATTATCCTTTTTTATAAGGTCTGTGGCGAAATCCATTAGTTTTGTGCCGATGCCTTTGGCCTGACAGCCCGGCGAAACGACAATCCAAAAAACATCAAACGTGCCAACGGTGCAGGCTGTTGGGCCGAAGCATATCCAGCCGATTGTCTTGTTGTTTTCAACCGCTGAATAAGAGCGATATTCGCCCAGAATGCCGCAATCCAGCGAAGCGTCAAGCACTTCCTCGGCAATGACTATTTCGCCATCGCGGAAGAATTTTGTTTCCTTCAGCATTGTCATAATAGCTGGTTTATCGTTTGCCTGCGTTGGGCGAATTGTAACTATCTGATTAGGCATATTTCAAACTTCCAAAATATAATTACTTATCATCGAAACTGAAAACCTAAAGTTAAAAGCTCAAAACCATAATTTAAAACTCAAAACTGCGGTCTATAATACGCTGGAGCTTAGATGGAAACAGTTTTAAATTTTGAGTTTTGGTTTTATATTTTAAACTTTAACTTTTAAACTCTCCTGTATTTTTTAATAGAATTTTAATAAACTTCTTATAGTTTATTCCGCCAGCCTCAATCGCCGAAGCAAAGCCCGCCTCCGGCGTGATGTCCGGGTTGGGGTTCACCTCAATCACAAAAAGCCGATTTTCCTCGCTCAAACGAAAGTCAACTCGAACATAATCCTTACAGTCCAAAGCCTTAAATGCCCCAATTGCGTATTGCCTGATAAGAGCTGCGATTTTCTCCGGGAGTTTGGCCGGCAAAATTCGAGGCGTATTCTGATATTCAAACGAATCCGCGTGCCACTTGGCGGCGTAATCCACAATTCTCGGCATACCTTTTTTAAACGTGCTGAAGTCTATTTCCGCAACAGGCATAACTTCTATTTTTTTGCCGCACTGCAAAACGGAGATATTCAATTCCCGCCCCAATATAAACTGCTCAACAATCGCCGGCTGGTCAAACTGGGAATGGATTTTTTCGATAGCGGCGGACATCTTTTTGCCGCCGAGCGATACAATAGAATCCGCGGTTATGCCTTCGCTGGCATCACAAAAGGCCGGCTTGACAATGTAATAGCCTTTTGTAAGATTTTTAGCGGAGATTTTTTGCCCGACCGGAACAAATACGCCATCGGGCGTTGGAACTCCTGCGGCTTTTAAAATTGCTTTCGCCTGCCATTTATTTTGCGCAAGCAGCAGGGCGGGTGTGTCGCTGCCTGTAAATTTTCTGCTGAAGCTGCGGCAAACCGCCGGAACAAAACAAGCGTGCGTAATATCCGCGGGCAATTCCTCGACGAGATTGAATACGATTTGGTGTTTATTTTTGACTAAGACGTTTGCTAACTGTTCGATGGTTTTGATGCTTTTGACGGCGTATTTTACTTTTAAATCCCCCAATGCCTGACAAACGGCATCAATTTGGTCTTTCAGGCCGGCGTTGCTTTCGGCAAAAGCGGCTGAATTAAAATCGTTATGCACTACCAACACGCTTTTGCTCATAAATTTCCTTAAAAATTACGGCGTTCTCTTTAACGCGCTATCAATTATCGCTTTGACTAATTCCTTATAACACATTCCCTGTCTGGTTGCAATCATTGGCAAATCAGAATGTGTCGGATGCATACCAGGCAGGGGATTAATTTCGATAAAAGAAGGCTCGCCCGCCGCATCGCAGCGAATATCAATCCTGCCGGTATCGCGGCATTCCAAAACTTTATAAGCCTCAAGAGCCAGAGCGGCAATTTTACCAGCCAGCGGCTTTTCGTCGAACCGCACATAATCTATCAACTGCTCGCACCGTTCCTTGGCATCATAAGAATAGATATTCCCATCAGTCGGCGTTCGCATTACGATTTCCATCGTGCCGAGAACATACGCGTCGCCGCCTGTGCCGAGTACCGCCGTGGTAAATTCTCTGCCCGGCAGAAATTCCTCCACCAAAACAGGCTGGCTGAACTGCTCAAACAGAGTTTCGCAGATGGTTTTAAGCTGCTTTGGATTTTCAATTTTGCTTTTTTCGTTCACGCCCTTGCCCGTGCCTTCGGCGATTGGTTTGGCGAAAAGCGGATAGCGAAGCGAAATACCGGCAATGTCTTTGGCGGATTCCACGACGGCAAACTTCGGCGTTGCCAGACCTGCCGACTGCAAAACGCGCTTTGTCATCGCCTTATCAAGCGTAAGTGCGCAAACTAACGGGTCGGACATCGTGTAAGGTATGTTATACGCCTCTAAAATCGCGGGGACTTGTGCCTCTCGACTTCTGCCGGCCAGACCCTCGGCGATGTTAAAGACCAAATCCCATTTCTCGCCCGCGGCTAATTTTTCGCATAGCGAAAAGACGTTGCCGATTCGCGCGGTCTTATAGCCGAGGCTCTCTATGGTGGATTCGATAAACGAAATGGTTTCTTCAGAATCAAACTCGGCTACGGCTTGCTCGCTATAGCCGAGTTTTTCATAATCTTTTCTTAAATCATATGTAAGACCGACAATCATATTATAGAGATTCCAAATAAAATCTGCATCGTTATCCGCGGGAAAGCGAAGTTGGTTATAAATAGTTAGAAGCTGTTCAACGCGTAAGTAAGAACACCAATTGGTGTTAGAAGTTGAACTCTTCCTGAACCATTGAAGCGTTTTTCTTTCTGACGATTGTTTTTCGCCTTTGATAGCGTTTGATGTTCTCCGGCACAATGACCGAACTTCTTCCGCTTGCCAAATCCCATACCGACCGAGCGGTAGTTTCAGCCACCTGTATTTCCGCAGGCCTGCCGAGAGATGGTTCGGGATAGTTAATCATCATACCCTCAAAGTTTCGCAATACCGTATGCGTCGGGCTTGTCGAAACGATATAGTTCGGCAAAACGGGGATTTTCCCGCCGCCGTGCGGGGCATCGACGACAAATGTCGGAATCGCTATGCCGCTCAATCTGCCGCGGAGATATTCCATAATCTCAATGCCTCTGCTCAATGGCGTTCTGAAATGCTCGATACCCTTAACAAGGTCGCACTGATACAGGTAATAAGGTCTGACTCTCATTCTAACCAGTCCCCTGCACAGCTGCTCGAAGACCTGCGGGGTATCGTTGACACCTCGCAGCAGAACGGACTGGTTGCCAAGCGGTATTCCGGCATCAGCCAGTTTTGTGCAGGCCTCGACTGCCTGCTTGGTAAGCTCGTTGGGATGATTAAAATGGGTATTTATCCAAAGCGGATGATACTTCTTGAGCATATTTACCAGCTCATCGGTAATTCTCTGCGGCAGAACGACAGGTGTTCTTGTGCCGATTCGAATAATCTGCACGCTCGGAATGCTTCTCAACGTCTCTAATATCCGCTCGATAGCGTCGGTATTCATCGTAAGCGGGTCGCCGCCGGAGACAATCACATCGTGAATTTCCGGGTGGGTAATCAGATATTCATATACCTGCTTGAGCCGCAGCGGAGAAATTGTGCTTTCTCTTGTGCCTGCGACTCTTTTTCTTGTGCAGTGCCTGCAATACATCGAGCAGGTAGTAGTCGCAATCAGCAGCGCACGGTCGGGATAACGGTGAATAAGTCCCGGCACGGGCATATCTTCATTTTCTTCCAGCGGGTCTTCGCTCAAACACGCCGGATCCTGAAGTTCGCTGATTTGAGGGATACTCATCGCGAAAACGGGGTCAGACATATCAAGTTTGCGTATTAAAGAAGCGTAATAAGGTGTAATCGCCATCGGATACTTCTTTATTACCGTCGGAAGGAAGTCGTTATTCTTGAGGTTGGGGAAAAGCTCGTAAAGGCCGGTTAAATCCCGGATTCGCTTGCTTATCTGCCATTTCCAATCATCAAAACAATTGGCTTCTTTATGGCTTGTTTCGGAGAGCTGCCCAGAATCGGTAGGACTCTGAGCGGTAGTAGGCGGAGGTTCGTCTGCCTGGTCGATGTTCGCAGACAAGCTGCACAACTCATACATACAGGGTTCCTTAAAGTAAATTCAGACTGCGGCTTACCATAGCAGGTTGAGCGGCGCGGTCTCTATAAGATTGACGGTATAGCACAGACAGACAGAAGTTCAATAGAAAATATCGAATTTTTGTAATTTTTTTTAAAAAATTTAAGATAACCTCTAAAAACTTATCCTTGCGGGAGCAAGAAACGCCTTGTCATTGCGAGCGCAGCGAAGCAATCTCATCTACGTTTTCAGTTTTTTAAAACTCAAAACGCCACTGATAATAGTAATTGAAATGGTAGCGATATAAACCACAGACGTGAACCAATAGCCCCAGGCATCGGTTTGAACGTGAGCCATTTTGACCATAACCGTGCCGACTGCGAAGGCCTGCAGGAACATTTTCAGCTTGCCGCTCCAGGTTGCGGGGAATACGATGCCGCGTGATTCGCTCCACTGCCGAATAATCGTAACGGTTGCTTCTCGAGCAATGATAACGCCGACAAAAGTCCACTGGATAATCGCAAGAGCTTGAGTGTCAAGATTGAAAAGTTTCGGCTCGCCGATGACCGCAAAGACGATAAACGCGCCGCAAATCAGCACTTTATCTGCCAAAGGGTCGACGATTCTGCCGAATTTGCTGGTGGCGTCGAATTTCCGAGCCAAATAACCGTCCGCCAAATCCGTAAGACCGGCCACCACAAACAGCGCAAACGCCATATCAAGATAGAGCCATTTAGGCTCGGCCCTGCTCGGCGACAGATAAACCATCACTAAGAATACCACCGACAGAATCAGCCTGCCGAAGGTCAACATATTGGGTATTTGCTTCACCATCTCGATTTTTGAGTCTAATCGAAAACAGAATAAAAGCAATCCTGTTTTTTATCGCCTCGGCCGAATTTGGCCAGATAGCGTGTAGGGTGGACAGATTTTCTGTCCACGCGTTTCAAGTTTGTAGGGTGGGCTCTTAGCCCACGCGGTTTTTTACAATCGGCTAAAGTGTTACCAAATTTTTTATTATGTTGTCAGCGGCGAATAATGTGGTTAGAATACCTGCCTAATTGTGTACCGTTAGGCTTTCAAGGGTTTTTTGCTTGCAAGTGAATGGGGGTTCATTAGAATGAATATCTATTCATTTATGTTGAAACGCGACCTTGCTTTGTCAAAATCAGTTATTTATCATAGGTAACTTATGAATTTTAAAGACGTTATACCTGCCCTCAAAATAGGGAATTTGGAAATTTGGCCGCCGATTATTCAGGGCGGAATGGGAATAAGGGTTTCCGGCGCTGGGCTTGCCGCCGCCGTCGCCAACACCGGCTGCGCGGGCGTAATCGCAAGCACCGGTCTTGGAATGTACGAGGAATACAAAGGCAATAATCTGGCGGAATTTAACGCCGAGTCGCTTCGCACAGAAATCCGCAAAGCCCGAAGTATGACCAAAGGCATAATCGGCGTGAATGTTATGATTGCGCTGACTGACCACGACAGACTAATAGAAGTTTCGATGGAAGAAAACGTCGAAATGGTAATCTGCGGTGCCGGTCTGCCGCTTGATTTGCCAAAGTATCTGGTAGCCGGCAAAGATGTAAAAATCATTCCGATAGTTTCATCGGTCAAGGCTCTCGCGCTGATTTGCAAGCGATGGCAGGGCAGATACAACAAAATGCCCGATGCCGTAATTGTCGAAGGTTTCAATGCAGGCGGCCATTTGGGTTATTCCCCCGAAAGCCTTGCCGACGGCACAGCCCAGCCCGTTGAGCAAATCGTTGAAGAAGTTGTCGCGTTCGCTAATTCCTGCGAGCCGAAGTTCCCCGTAATTGCCGCAGGCGGGGTTTTTGACGGCGAAGACATCGCCCGTTTTCTTGCGCTCGGCGCATCAGGCGTGCAAATGGCAACCCGCTTTGTCTGCACGACAGAATGCGATGCCGACGAAAAATTCAAACAGGCATATCTCGATGCCAAAGAGGGCGACATAACGATTATCAAAAGTCCGGTCGGCTTGCCCGGCAGAGTTATCAACAGCAACTTTGTCAGAAAAATCAAAGCCGGCTCGACGATGCCCTACAAATGCACATACAAATGTCTGCGTACCTGCGACCCCAGCAAAGCTCCATACTGCATAGCTAATGTTCTATCGAACGCATCGAAAGGTAAACTTGATGAATCGTTTGCTTTCGCAGGCTCAAACGCTTACAAATGCACCGAAATTGTGCCGGTTAAAACGCTTGTTGACCAGCTCACAGCCGAATTAGCCGCCGCTCTTTCCGTAAAAAAATAAAGCAACCTTTAAAAATGTCATTGTGAGCAAGTTCTGCTTGGCAGCGTGTAGGGTGGACAGATTTTCTGTCCACGCGTTTCAAGTTTGGGTGGGACCCTTTGTCGCATCGTAGCCTTTGGCGAAGACGGAAGCCCACGCGGTCGTCTTTCGAGCGGTTCGCATCCCATTTCGGAATTTTCTGCCGTCCGGCGGGGAGTTTTCTGCCGGAGAAAACCGCAAATATATTTCATCTCTAAAAAGCGATTTTCGCCGCGATATAACCGCTTTATCCACAACGGGTTAAAAAACTGCAAAAATTGACTGCTTTGGCACAGGTCTTGCTAAAAGCAAGGTATGAGCAGTACTATTATAATGAATTTACCCGTTGCTGTAATTGGTCAGCAGCCCGCAGCATTAGAAAACCCACACGCCCCGCAAGGTCAGTTTGCTGATGTTCTTTTAGGCAGCGGCTCTCCGAATGTCAGCGAAAATGTAAATTTTTCGGTTATGTCCGATAATTTGCCGGCAGAATGCCAGATACAAAACTCCACGCATGTTAAACAAGCCTTTTCAGAAACATTTAAGAAAGCGATGGTTTCCGCCTCCGGTTCTGATGTTATTGACACCAGCCTAAATACAAACCAGTCGGTCTTGCCGCAAGCCGGCAGTTGCAATACCGAATCGGCACAAACCTTTGTTCCAGCTTTAACTGAAACAGCGGACTCGGCTGACAAGAAATCTGAAGGAACACCGGCGACTGAAACACCTGCCCTTTTAGCGATAAGTCCAATCAGTGTATTGCCGCCGATTGAACCAGCTATATTATCCCCCGCAAGCGAGAATATTTTAACGCCGATTGATAACAGCATTAATCAGGAATCAATTTTTCTAAAACCAACCGTAAATAATATCAACATTAGTAATAATGTTTTTGAAAAATACGCCGATACCGCTGCATCTGATAAAAATTTTCAAAACAGCCCGGCCGTTGAGCTTACTGATAATTTAATAACAACAGACAAAACACAAAGCAATCAGACCGAAACAACGCCAATAACAAACGAAACCCCCGAACCGCTTCAGCAGGCCGTTGTCGCGGTTAAAGACTCAACTGTTATAAAACCTGCTGATGCCGATGTAAAAAAACAAAATACCGTCTCAAATCAGATTTTCACGCAAAAAGTCAATACCCACCTGCCGCAGACAAACACGGAAAACTCACGCCAAATGCCCTTTGAACAGAGTTTTTCGAACGGGCAGGGTTTTGATAAGACGCATCAGGAAACAGATGACATCCAAAGCGTTTCGTTTGAAAATAAAATTTCGGGCGATTTGCAAACCCTGCCTATTCAGGAAATAAAGACGGCAGGGGGGGCGGAAAAAGTTTCCTCACCAATCGCTGTCGATTTAAAAACAGATATTAAACAGGAAACCGGAGAAATCAGCAAACAAATCGCCGATTCAATAAAATCCGCCGCCAACACCGGCGAAAAGGAAATTACCGTTCGGCTTAATCCAGCCGAGCTTGGCAAAGTGGTCATAAAAGTATCAGGCGAGCATTCGCAAATCACAACGATTATCGAAGCGAGCAATCCCGAAACCAAATCGCAGCTCCAGGAAGCGTTTGGTCAGGTCGCCAAAAATCTCGCCGATGCCGGCATAACACTCAAACATTTCGAGGTAAGGTCGACCCAGCAGTCCGCCGGCGGATTTGAATCAGCATTTTCGCAGAGTGGACAAAGCAGCCAATCAGGCCACGGCGGAAATAACCCTGCAGGCCAGTTTTCCCAAAATCAAAATCCCGCAGATAGCGGTTTTTATTACCAAAGTCAGACTTTTAACGCGAAAAATTCCTCTTTCGAGCAAAATTTTTCACAAAATCATTTCACCGCAAGGTCCGTTAATATGCTGGCGTAGGCTTTTCAGGCTTCCCCAGTATAACAAATACGGTTATTACAGGTCTTCAAAAAAATTTAATTTAGGTAAAATTTTCCCTTAAGAAAAGTCCGCACGCCTCGACAATACCCCTGTTGAAAAAGCGAAAGTTGCAGACAGGAGTTTGCAACGGACAAAAAATATTGAATGTACTTTTTTTAAGGAGTCAAAACAATGTTAGCTATTAAAAACAATCTTATGTCAACGAATGCAGCCCGCCACTTAGGCCAGAGCTATAACGCTTTGTCAAAGTCAGTTGAAAGACTGTCCAGCGGCTTGCGAATCAATGGTGCTAAGGACGACGCAGCAGGTTTGGCCGTTCGCGAATTGATGAGAGCCGATGTTGCTGTTACCCAGCAGGGCGTTCGTAACGCACAGGACGGCATCAGTATGCTGCAAACAATGGAAGGTGCTTTGGCACAGGTCGATGATATCCTTGTTCGTATGCAGGCTCTGGCAGAGCAGGCTTCGACTGGTTCATATTCGACTGCACAGAGAACAATTATGCAGAACGAATTTGACGAACTGCGTCAGGAAATCGATCGTATCGCGACAAGCACGAAGTTTAACGGCATAAGCATGTTAGACAACACAACGACCGTTTCCGTACAATTCGGCAAGCTGACGACAGACAAAATTGACATCGCCGGCAGCAATGTAACAAGCGCTTCCAGCGGTTTGAACCTCACTGGTCTTACCATCGGCAACGCGACAAGCGCAAAAGCCGCTCTGACAACTCTCGACACAGCTATCGGCACAAAAGATACAGCTCGTGCAAAACTCGGTTATAAGATGAACCGTCTTGAGGGTACTGTCAACGTTATGAACATTCAGGCAGAAAACCTGATGACAGCAGAATCACGCGTTTCTGACGTTGATGTTGCCGAAGAAATGGCATCAATGACAAGAAACCAGGTTCTGGCACAGGCTGGTATAGCAATGTTGAGTCAGGCTAACTCAATGCCGCAAATGGCTCTGCAGCTTCTCCAATAACACAAACATCTCGGTAGGTTTTTAGTCCGTTCGGGAAGCCGGTGCAAAGCCGGCTTCCCATATATAAAAATTATAAATCGTTATTATCAGACATTATAAAAAACATCTTTCAACACAGGCGATAATCTGCGTTAACGGAGTATTCAGATGAGTCTTGCCGCGACATATCAGCAGACAGCAGTAAGCACACAAAGCAGAGGAAGGCTTATAGTGATGCTTTACGATGGAGCGATAAAATTTCTGAAACTCGCTCTCGTCGGAATCGAATCCAAAAATTACGCCGATAAGGGTACATATATCAACAAGGCTCTGGACATTATCGCCGAGCTTAACGCCGTTCTTGATATGGACGCCGGCGGCGAAATCGCGATGAATATGCGAAAGCTGTATAGTTTTATGACGCGCCATCTTTCGCAGGCGAATATCGACTGCGACAAGCAGAAAATAAACGAAGTAATCAGCCTGCTCGAGGAGTTGAACACCGGCTGGAAAGCTATCGCATAGTAAAATCAAGTATCAAAGATTAAAAATCAAAATGCAAATATCAAAATTGAGGAACTGCCTCCAGCAGACCCCCCAACAGGCTGTTCAATGAACTAACAGCCATCATCTATTTTTTGCCAATGCGTTTAGGCGGTTTATTTCCCAAGTAATTCTGTTTGGATATTATGCTTTTACCTAATTCTTTTTCAGTGGCTTTGCGAGCGGTGCCTGCCACCGTTCCGCCGCGTTTGGCGACTTTAATATTTTTATCAAATGTATCAGGCTGTTCTTTATGTGATATTTCGGTGGTAACTTTTTCGCCGAGCATTGTAAAAATCAGTTCCAAATCTGTCATATGGTCTCGCAGATTTTGGTTTTTTCTCGCCAGCCCTTTTAACTTTTTATATTCCGATGGTGTTACGCCGAAAGTGGCTTTGGATATTTCCGCCGTCAAAATCGCAAAATCGTTTTCGCTTTCTATGCCCCGCTCTTTCCATTCGTCAGTCAAATTTTGCCGAATGGCAACCCCTCTCAGCCTTTTATCAATCCAGTCTTTTGGATAGCCTTTTTGTTCATATAATTGCTTCATTCTATCCTGTGCCAGTTCAGGGTTTTCAATTTCCTGTACCCGCTCATAACCCACCCGTGCAAGCCATCTCTTAAAAGGCTCTGCCTTGGGCGATGGAATTGACTGAATTATACGAAACAATCCCTCTGCGTCAGCGCAATCTGTTTCACGCATTTTGCCGTCCGGCGCTTCCAATTTCAACCCGTGACAAAATGTCACGACTTCACTTCCTTCTTCTTTTAGGCGTTGTTTTAACTTTCTCCAATACGCTCCGGCATCGGGGCTTTCGGTCAATGCTCCGCATACATCAGCAATGGAGAAATACCACTTGTCATTGAGCCAAGCCCGCCGAATTTGTTTGCTTTCAAATAAAATCAGATTACTCATCTTTAAAACCTCATATTTTCAAATTTCAAACCTGTCCTCGCGCAGGCGGGGATCCGTAATTTCAAATTCGTATCATCAGAGCCCCAAGGGTAACCGCGGGGTCATTAACAATTTCATCGCCGACCTGTCGCGGCGAAGACCGCGGGTTAGCCCTGCCATCACTATGGCAGGGTTCGCGTCATTGCGAGGCCGCTTCGGCCATGGCAATCTAAGTCTTTACTTTTGCCATTTCTCGATAACTTCTGGAAATTTAACATCTTTCCATTTTTCTTTCCAAATATCAAGATATGGGATGTCTTTGGAGGCAGGTTCACGCTCACATCTATCAATGTATACGAGTGAGGGCATAACAACTGAATCACCAATAAGTAATGCCTCTCCCGCTTCGAGTGCTGGGAGAGTTTCAGTCATCGCCCCCAACATATCCGGAAGCAATCTCTTGACATAGTTTTGGTCATCCGGATTCGTAAGTCTCATTGCAATGAAATTACTGCATTGTGAAAATATTGTTTCAGAAATTTCTGAAGGCCGCTGGCTGGCAATAAGTAACGTCACACCATATTTGCGTCCCTCTTTAGCTACACGTTCTATTGCCATTTGCGATGCACGATACTTTGCTAATTCACTTTTTGGCACATATTTATGTGCTTCTTCAAAGACCAGGAGGAGCGGTGTTTCGCACTCTGTATTCTTTTTCTTATAATAATAACAATAATCAAAAAGCAAGCGAGTTATCAATGATACCGTGATGCTTAATACTTCAAAAGGGATTCCACTTAGATCGATAATTGTAATATTTGATTCATTGTCTTTTTTGTATCCTAAAAATTGTCGAAGGGTCTGTTCAAAAGTAATCTTTTTACTTTTTTCGCCAAGGAGAAAATCCAGTCTCTTGTCGTTTATTTTATTTTCTAACCTGCTTATAAAATTAGTTAATTTTCCATACAGGCTGCCTTGAGTTGTTTTTTGCTGACCTTTTTTCTCTCCAGATGCATACACATCTCCGGTATCAATTACTTCACTATTTTTGTCTTGGGCATGCTTTAATACGTCATTAATTTCAAAGAATAGTGGTGAGTCATAATGTATTTTATTTTGGTTTTCTACGTTCCCAGTTGACTTTTCTTTTTTACTTGAAATTACTGCTTCTTTAAAAGTGTTTCGCTGGTTGTGGTCATTTGCTTCAGTATCAATAAATAATTCCTCTAATTCTTCACTATTTAATAACCAATAAGGAAGCACTAATTTATCAATATCTATTAAGTTTGCATCTGAAAATGCAGCCGCATATTCCGAATGTATATCAAATATGACTATATGAGAATTATTCAAGCCCTGATAATTTCCAGATTTTGCATCCTTTGCATTTTGCAGAATCTTTGCCACGGTGCAGGATTTTCCAGAGCCAGTTGCGCCTACGATAGCAATGTGTTTATCAAAAAATCGATTACCATTCACAAAGACAGCTATATCTCGATCTCGCGAAAGAGTTGAAAACTTGAATTTATCTTTTTCTTGGATGGAAGATTCGTATATTTTTTTTACGTCCTCTTTGGCCAAAGGAGATGCCCCTTTGGGAGGTATCGCAAGTTCATCGCCTCCGCGTTTGAATACATCATTTTTAAGAGTGCCAAGAGGATTTGCTTCAATTACATACTTACGATTTCCCTTATCATCAACCTCTATAAGGTAGTTTGATATCATTGCTATCAAGCCCGTATTTTCATTATCTGATATTTTCAGATAAGAGCCTATTTTTAAAGATTCCTCAGCAATTCTGAAATCTTCAAGTTTGTCCACTGCAATTTTTATTTTGTTAGGCAAAACTGCAATTACTTCGGCATTTAATTTTTTAGGTTCCTCTAACATTTTAATCTCCTTAAATTATTTCCCTTATGTAAGATATATCTTCAATTTTTATTTGGATATTTTTTATGTCTTCTACAATACCAAATGGCTTTGTTATATAAAATTGGTAAACTTCTTTTGTTCTTTTTGTCAAAGAGGAAAACGTGCTGTGAATCAATGCAGGCTCATTAATAAACCGCAGCGATATTTGATTTTCATCTGTTTGTTCTTTGTTTAAAGCCTCTGTATTAAATAGTGCCTCCCGAAAAGGAAAGCCGTCTGTAAAACAAATTCTTTCATCAAAAAAGTCGCTTTTAATAGCTGCCAATAAATCTGGTTTGATTTCTAAAAGCAGTATATACGGTGCATATCGTTCTTGCGGTAGCTTACGTTTGATTGTATGGCTACTCCATTTTCGCCTTATCTCCAACAAAACATCCTTGATAGATGCTTTAGTTTCAGTGCCATTTAGTTCTATTATAAATAATCTGGCATATGGCGGTATGTTTGTAACTGTGAAATGTATTTTTCGTAATTCCTTACAATATTTTTTCTTTCCCAAGTCCTGTAAACGCCAAACAGAATAAAGCACTTCTTTGGTTTTAGTTTTTGTCAGAAATTGTTTTTTTGTGAGTTTTCTATTTTTTAATACAGAATCAGCCGCCGCAAGAGATATGGTAGTCAAAGCGTTATTATAGTAAAGTTCAATTTCCGCCGAATTGGTGCAACTGTATGTAGTCCTGATTAAATCAAAAACTTTATTTTTGTGAGCATCGTAATCTTCCGCAAATTCAATTCGCAAATGATTCAAGAACTCATCTAAGTCCGTATCGGTTGCTTTCAGGTCGACTTGGTAATTGATGACTGTGCCATCCCTTTTATGCAGCACGATGCAATTTTTGAGTTCTTGTAAATTTAAGGAAAATATCTGGGGTGATTTATCTGAAAAATAGGCATACAACCGAAATTTAAAGAGCTTTAGTCCCTTTCGTTTTCGCTCTAACATATTGACAAGCATTGGTAATATAGCATCTCTGATAGAAGCCAAAGAATATACCATAGATGGCAGATACTTGCATTGGATTGCCTCACGCCCAGAGCTGGATTCTATGTCTATATCTTCGACATCTTCAATTAGTATGACTTCATCTTTTTTACTATTGAGAATTTTAAAAATAGACTCATCGAACTGATACACATATCCTTTAATAGTTGGACTAGCGGATCTACTGCTCATTGTTTATTTTCCATTCGTTTAGCACCTCAAACCGGTAACTGCGTTTCTGATAACTTCCCTGCCATTGATTAACGTTCGTCAACTAATCTACTGCCTACTAACTACTGTCTATTGGCAGCTGCCTATGTTGTTTTAAGGCACAATCCCAGAGGGATAAAAATTCAATGCGAAAGTTCCAGAAGCCAGTTTACTTGTTGAAGAACTTAGCATCGAATTTTACAGGTGCGTTTTCGCAACGCCTTAAAACAAAAACTCTCTGTGTTCTCTGAGAGCTCTGTGGCTAAAAATTTTTCAAAGAACCATAATCCTGTCAATCCTGTTATCCTGTCTGAAAATAACAGCGCAATCAGCGTCCAAAAAATTTGCCGATAACGGATAACTGGTAACTGCTTTTATCATTTTCTACCGGCTGGGTCTCTTTGTCAATCCCGCATAAAAAAATTAAAATTCTCATCGGCCTTGCCGATTCCACAACTGATAACCGATAACTGATAACTGAATTGCTTTTCTGCAAAAGACGAATTGTTTAGTCCTAAATAAAACTTGCAAAAACCACATCAAAATTGGTTAAAATCCGTGAAAATCCGCCCAATCCGCAGTTAAAATCGTCAAAAATCGTCAAAAAGTCGCAAAAACTTTCAATTTTTTGCAAAAAACTTGCAGACCTTTAATGTCCATAAGCGATTTTTATGCCTATAAATGCTGTTTTCCCCCAAAATCGCCCTAAAAAAAATCAGAAATTTGCGCAAGTTTTTAAATTCCGACAAATTTAGTATTATTCTTTTATAACCCCTAATTCGAGCAAAGCGTTATACGCCGCTTTTTGCTGCGCGTCTTTTTTGGTCATTCCCCAGGCGCTTGGGTATCTCTTTTTGTCGATAACCGCGGCGCACTCAAAACACTTATTATGGTCGGGCCCCTTTTCATCGAGCAGTTCATAATTCACATTCGCGTTTAAATGCTGCTGCGAATGCTGCTGAAGAACGGATTTGTAATTATCCTGATGCTCGTCAGCCTCGGCCTGCTGAAGGAACGGCTCGAAGCATCGCAAAACAAATTCCCTCGCGGCCTCAAACCCGCCGTCAAAATATATCGCAGCGATTATCGCTTCGAGTGTGCCGGCGGCGATTGAACCCTGCATCGCCTTGCTTTTCTGCATACCTGCCCCGACTTTAAGAGCAGAAACCAGCCCGAGCTGTGCAGCGATAATCGAGCATATCTTTCGAGAAACGAGTTTGCTTTTGACTTTTGTAAGGTCGCCTTCGAAATACTTCGGAAATCTCTCAAAAAGAGCCTGGCAGACTACCAGCCCAAGCACAGAATCGCCGAGAAATTCAAATCTTTCATTGCTGTCGAGTTTGTCGGAAGCTATTGAGGAATGGGTCAGGGCTTTGCGTAAAAAGGAGTCGTCTTTAAATTGGTATCCGAGAGTTTTTTCAAGTTGCCGGACGAGTTCAGCATTCATAACATTTTCCTGAAAGCAGGGCTTTTTTAGAGGATAATTGCAGCATCTAAGCTGATGGTATCACTTTGCCGGCGGTATGTCAACTTTCAGCTATTCGTTGTCAGGAGGACATCTGCATACCAGCCAGAGCCGTAAAGCTGTCAGAGACAAACTCAAAGACCTTATCGAGGCCTGTAATCTCAAAAACGCCTTTAGTTCTTGCGCTTGTGCCGCAGAGAACCAAACGCTGATTGTGGTCGTCGAGGATTTTCTGCAGCCGGAGCAGTTGAGCAAGGCTCGACGAGGTTATAATGTCGGCATCGGCAAAGTCGATAACGACACTGCAATTTTCTCGCTGCTGGATAATCTCGGTTACGGCTTTAAGCTCATCGCCCATATCCGGCTCCGGGGCAGCGGTTATCAATATCACATTTTCCGACCAGTCCTGAATCCCCATTTTCAACTCCAAAATTAAATAGTCATTAGCCAATAGTCAGTAGAAAACGCCTCGACCAGCCGTTACTAATCGCCTTTTGGCTGCCGGCTATTGGCTACTTGCTACTGGCTATTATTTTCGGATTCATCCATCTCAAATATCGGCTGATAATGCGTTTAGGTTTAGATAAAATTAGGACATATAATCATATTCTGCTGATTTTGAGTCTTCTTTTCTGCAATTACACATAATTCACCAATTTATTTGACTGCGGCGGGCAATTATGGTAAGTATAGCCAGTTTTCGGGTGTTTCAACGATAAAACTATGGGCATTGAGGACTTACGAAATAAAATAGACCAGATTGACGCAAAGCTCGTGGAGCTGCTCAATGAGCGTGCGCAGGTTGTTGTTGAAATAGGCAAAGCCAAAGGTGCCGGCCCGATTTACGCGCCTGACAGGGAAAAAAAAGTTCTCGCTCGCATTGCCGAATTGAACAAAGGCCCTCTGCCCGACAGGACGCTGGCGGCGATTTGGCGGGAAATGATGAGCGGCTCGTTCTTTCTCGAACGACCTTTGCGAATTGGATTTTTGGGACCGAAAGGCAGCTATTCGCACACGGCGGCGGTACGAAAATTCGGCCAAAGCGTTGAATACGAAGCTGTGCTTGATATTCGCGGGATATTTGAAGAGGTCGGCAAGGGACATTGCGACCTCGGCGTTGTGCCGATAGAAAATTCGACCGGCGGCGAAGTTGTCGAAACGCTCGATGCGTTTGTCGATACATCCGTGCTTATTTGTGCGGAAGTTTATATGCCTGTTCATCATAATTTGTTGGCTAACTGCAAACTTCAGGAAGTCGAGAAGGTTTATTCCAAGCCGGAAGTTTTCGCGCAGTGCCGAAGATGGCTTGGTACGACTTTTAAGGAGGCAAAGACGATACCTGTTGCCTCGACCGCCAAAGCGGCGCAAATGGCAGCGGAAGAGAAATTCGCCGCGGCAATCGGCTCGGACATAGCCGCTGAACTATATGGATTGCAGATTGTATGTGAAAATATAGAAGATAACGCAAATAACGTAACGCGGTTTTTGGTTATCAGCAGGGAAGACGCTAAACCCAGCGGCGACGACAAGACATCGATACTGTTCAGCACCGCTCACAAGGCAGGCGCATTGGCCGATGTTTTAGACGTTTTTAAGAAAAACGAAGTGAACCTTACTAATATAGAGTCCAGGCCGAGCAAGAAAAGGCAATGGGAGTATTATTTCTTTGTCGATTGTCAGGGACATCGCAGGGAAGAAAAAATCATCGCCTGTCTTGCGGAAGTAAAGCAGCATTGTTTGCAGCTTTCGGTGCTTGGAAGCTATCCGAAGAATGATACATTGTTAGAGTGAAATTTTTGGAGTTTTAAAAAAATGAGAAAGCCTTTTATCGGCGGAAACTGGAAGATGAATACCGACAGCAAGGCCGCTGTCCAGCTTGCAAAGGATGTTGCGCAGAAATGCGCAGGCCTGCTTGATAAAGTTGACGTTTCTGTTTGTCCGCCGTTTGTTTATCTTGCATCTGTGAAAAACGCAATCGGCTCGGCAAAACTCGGCTTAGGCGCGCAGAATGTTTATTTTGAAGCCAAAGGCGCATTCACCGGCGAAATAAGCTGCTCAATGCTCAAAGACCTCGGCTGCAAAGATGTTATCATCGGCCATTCCGAGAGAAGGCACGTCATCGGCGAGAGCAACGAGCTTATCAATAAAAAGCTTATTGCCGCGATTGATGCCGGGCTGTTGCCGATTTTCTGCGTCGGCGAACTTATCGAAGAACGCAAAGCCGGCAAAACCGACAGCGTTGTCAAAGAGCAGATTCAAAAAGGTCTGGCAGGCATTACCGTCGAAAAGGCAAAGGCGATTACCATCGCTTATGAGCCGGTCTGGGCGATTGGAACCGGCTTAACCGCCACGCCCCAGCAGGCACAGGATGTCCATTTAATGATTCGACAGCTTATCGCTGATATGTATAATAAGGAATTTGCCGCCCAAATCAGAATTCAGTACGGCGGGTCGGCAAACGCCGGCAACGCAGCCGTTTTGATGTCGCAGCCGGATGTCGATGGTCTGTTAGTCGGCGGAGCGAGCCTGAAAGCTGACGACTTCGCGGCAATGATAAAGGCCGCGGCAGAAGCGAAAAAGTAAAAAATCAGAGCCTGGAGCGACAGCGACAGGTGCAAAAACTATAACAAATATAATTTACAAAGGTATTTAGTATGATGAATTTTGCTTTAGCGGCGGTGCCGTTGGTAATGAAACTCCTTATGGGTATTTGGATTCTGGCGGCGCTGATTCTGGTGCTTATCGTCCTGATTCAAAAGGGCAAAGGCGGCGGACTATCGGCAGCTTTCGGCGGAATCGGAAGCTCTCTGCTTGGAACAAAGACCGGCGATTTTCTTACCTGGGTTACAATCAGCATCGTCGGCGTTTGGTTGCTGTTGAGCGTCGTCGCGGCTAAATGGTTCAAGCCGACGGCGAGCGAATTTCTGCGAAACGAGCCTGCTCCGATTTCAGCTCCTGCTCCGAAAGTCGAAACTCAAACCGCAGAACAGCCCGCCGAAACGCAGCAGCCTGCAGCAGCGGAAACAAACGCACCGGCCGCCAAATAACGAAAGCAGTCAAATATGTTAAATAGTATGACAGGTTTTGCCCGTGTTTGCCGGGAAGTGAACGGCATCAGTTACGCCGTTGAAATACGTTCCGTCAACAACAGGTATTTCAAGCCGAATATAAAATTGCCCGAGCCTGCCGGTTTTCTCGAGCAGGAAATCGAAAGGCTGCTTCGCGACAATATATATCGCGGGTCGGTCAATTATTTTCTCCGGTACAAAAACGTAAGCGGCGAGCCGATGTACGAGATTGATTCTGCCGCTCTGAAAAGTTACGTCGAAAAACTCAACGGCATCAGCAGACCACAAAGCGGCATCGACTGCACAATCAATCTTGCAGATTTGCTTTTGCTGCCGGGCGTTGTAAGACCGCAGGAACCGGAAAACGAAAAAGCCGACAATCTAAAAAAAGCCGTCTTTGAAGTTACCGCCCTTGCGCTGGAACAGATGAAAAAAATGCGCGAGCAGGAAGGCCTGGCTCTCGCTGATGACATTTTTCAGCAGTGCAGCCAGATAGGCGGCCTGCTTGAGAATATAAAAATAAGAAAATTAGTCGTCGTGCAGGAATACAGAGACAGGCTCTCGGCAAGAGTTAAAGACCTGCTGCAAAGCGCAAGGCTCGAACTCGACAGCGACACGCTGGCCAGAGAAGTCGCGCTGTTTGCCGACAGAAGCGATATAAGCGAGGAAATTATTCGACTCGGCTCGCACATCGAACAGTTTGTGGCCAGTTGTAAGCAGGGCGAACACGCCGGCAGAAAGCTGGATTTTATCGCGCAGGAAATGCTTCGCGAGGCAAACACAATCGCAAGCAAAGCGTCCGACGCGAAAATTTGTTTCGATGTCGTTCAGATAAAATCCTGCATCGAAAGAATCAAGGAACAGGTACAGAACATAGAATAATCGGAGCGAAAATTGACAGGCCAGTTGGTTGTAATAAGCGGCCCAAGCGGAGTGGGCAAAAGCACTATTTGCGGCGAGATTCTTAAGCGGCTCGTCGGCTCTTATCTAAGCATTTCAACCACAAGCAGAGAAAAAAAGGCAGGCGAACAGGAAGGCAGAGAATATAACTTCGTCTCTAAGGACGAATTTAAAAGACAGATTGCCGCTGACAATTTTCTCGAATACGCCGAGGTGTTCGGCAATTTTTACGGCACGCCGAGAGATAAAACGCTGTCCGCTCTTGAGCAGGGCAAAATTGTTATTCTTGAAATTGACGTGCAGGGCGCGAAACAGATTAAGGAGCAGTATCCCGACGCGAAACTGATTTTTATTCTGCCGCCAAAGCATACCGAACTGCAAAGAAGAATAAACGACCGCGGCAGAGAAGAAGAACGGGAAATTGAAAAAAGGCTCGCCGGTGCCGGCATTGAAATCGCCGCCGCCTGGCGGCATTATAAGTATATGGTGATTAACGACGACCTCGAACAGGCGGTTAATGAGATAATAGACATAATTAGAAGATAGTCGGAGATTAAAATGATTAACGAGTTAAAGAACAAAAAAATCGTCGAAAAAGTCGGCGGAGCTTTTAAGCTTTCCGCTCTCATTCAAAAAAGAATGGTTGAGCTTATGGAAGGCTCAAGACCCCTGATTGAAAACACCGAAGGCAAAACAATGATGGAAATTGTTGTCGAAGAAATTATGCAGGACAAAATCGCTCCCGATTACACCGCTGTGCCGGACAAAATAGAGATACCCAAATTATAGGCGATACCGCAATGGCCAAAAACACGTCAGCAATCAGCGGTTTGAAAATCCTGCTCGGCGTAAGCGGCGGGGTGGCGGTCTATAAGGCCGTTGACCTGGCGAGCAAGCTTACCGGCGCAGGAGCGTTCGTCGATGTTGTTATGACCGAGGCCGCCTGCAAATTCGTTCTGCCGAAAAGTTTCGAGGCGGTAACAGGCAGACCCGTGTTCACAAGTATGTGGGAAAATCCGACAGGCTTTGAAATCGGCCACATAAGTCTTGCCGATGCGTGCGATGTCGTCGTCATCGCGCCTGCGACGGCGAACATTATCGGCAAAATCGCAAACGGCATCTGCGATGACCTGCTCACAACGACGCTTTGTGCCTGCTGGCAGAAAAAGATTTTGTTCGCACCCGCTATGAATGAAAAAATGTGGCTCAATCCAGCCGTGCAGTGGAACGTCAAAACTCTCGGCGAAATGGGCTTTGAACTAATCGGCCCCGAAAAAGGCCGACTTGCCTGCGGAACAGAAGGATTGGGCAGGATGGCAGAGCCGATAAATATTTTAGAGCGGATTGAGAAGACCGTAAAAAAGTTTAAAAGTTAAAACTGAAAACCCAAAGCCACAGCTTAAAACTCAAAACTGTTTATCGTATAGGCAAAACTATGTGATGTGAACAATTTTAAGTTTTGAATTTTGATTTTATACTTTCAACTTTAAATTTTCAACTTGTTTTTTGTCTGCGGGGCAAATAAAAAGTGGCCAGCAAAAAAATACATTTTCTTATTACGGCAGGTGGAACAAGGGAATACATCGACCCTGTCCGATTCATTTCAAACGCAAGCAGCGGAAAAATGGGCTATGAACTTGCCCGTGCCGCCCTCAAAGCAGGCCACAAGGTAACACTTATAACAACGGTTAAGAAGTCAGAAATCAGAAATCAGAAGTCAGAAGTGAAAATTGTGGAAGTCATCTCCGCCGCTGATATGTTCAAGGCCGTAAAAAACTATTTTAAAAAATGCGATTGTCTTATTATGGCCGCCGCTGTTTCGGATTACACCCCGATAAAAATTTCAAAAAATAAAATAAAAAAAGAAAATGAAAATCTGACAATCAAATTAAAACCGACTGTTGATATTTTGAAATGGGCTGGCAAAAACAAAAAGCTCGGCCAAATAGTTGTCGGCTTTGCGCTTGAAGATAAAAATTTGCGTAAAAACGCCGAGAAAAAATTAAAAGAAAAAAACCTCGATATGATAATCGCCAACTCTCCCGCCGCAATCGGAGCGGAAAAATCCACAGTCTATATCAAACAGAAAAACAAAAAATGGCTGACTCTTCCGAAGGCGGCCAAATTTTCCATTGCTCAAAAGATTATCGCTCAAATAAAATAGCCAACCCGACAAAGTCTGGTTTCCACTACAGAGCGGCCGTGCTTTCTGTGGCCAAATTTTATTTTGCAGCGTCTTTTATTTTCGCCCATTCATCGCGGAGGGTCGTTGTGCGATTGAATATAAGTTTTTCGCCTGCGTTTTCCTTATCAACGCAGAAATATCCCAATCTTTCAAACTGCCATCTGCTCAACGGCTTTGCTTCCTTTAGATAAGGTTCAACTTTGCAATTATTCAAAACTTTCAGCGAATCGGGATTTAAGTTCGCTGTAAAATCCCTGCCCTCCTCGGCTTCTTCAGGATTCTCTTTTGTGAAAAGATTATCATACAATCTAACCTCGGCATTAACAGCCGTTTTGGCGCAGACCCAGTGCAGAGTTGACTTTACTTTTCTGCCGTCTGGCGAATCGCCGCCGCGGGTCGCGGGGTCGTAAGTACATCGCAGTTCGATAACCTTGCCCGCTGAATCTTTTATTACATTCGTGCAGGTAATAAAATACGCATATCGCAGACGCACTTCTCTGCCGGGCGTTAAACGGAAGAATTTTTTCGGAGCGTCTTCCATAAAATCATCCTGCTCGATATAAATCTCGCGCGAGAATGGAATCTTCCTGCTGCCCGCCGATGGGTCTTCAGGATTATTGACAGCGTCAAGTTCTTCGACTTGATTTTCGGGATAATTTTCGATAACGACTTTGAGCGGATTTAAAACAGCCATAACTCTCGGCGAAGTTTTATTCAAATCCTCGCGCAAACAATGCTCTAAAAGCGCGAAGTCAACAGTACTGTTGAATTTATTGACGCTGATTTTCGTACAGAAGTTTCTCAACGCCTCCGGCGAAAAACCACGCCGCCTCATTCCGCAAAGCGTCGGCATACGCGGGTCGTCCCAGCCGCTGACGAGTTTTTCCTGTACGAGTTTGAGCAGTTTTCGTTTGCTCATTACGGTATAATTCAAATTTAATCTGGCAAATTCAATTTGCTGCGGATGATATATGCCGAGATTGTCGATGAACCAATCGTAGAGCGGCCTGTGATTTTCAAATTCCAGCGTGCAGATTGAGTGCGTAATTTTTTCGATAGAATCTTCCAGCCCGTGCGCCCAGTCGTACATCGGATAGATGCACCATTTATCGCCCGTGCGGTGATGAGTCGCGTGAACGATGCGGTACATTACCGGGTCGCGCATATTGAAGTTCGGGTGAGCCATATCAATTTTTGCGCGGAGCGTTTTTGAGCCGTCCGGGAATTCGCCGTTTTTCATTCGCCCGAATAAATCAAGATTTTCTTCAACGCTTCGATTTCTGTATTGGCTGTCCTTGCCGGCCCGTGTGGGCGTTCCGCGGTGCTGGCGCATTTGCTCTGCGTCAAGGTCGCAGACATAAGCAAGGCCTTTTTTAATCAGCACGAGAGCCCAGTCATACATTTGCTGAAAATAATCAGAGCCGAAGAAAAGATTGTCGCCCCAGTCCCAGCCGAGCCATTTTACATCTTCGATAATCGAATCAACGTATTCCTGTTCTTCTTTTTCGGGGTTTGTGTCGTCGAAGCGCAGATGGCATTTCCCGTTGAACTCGGACGCGATGCCGAAATTCAGGCAGATGCTTTTCGCGTGGCCGATGTGGAGATAGCCGTTTGGTTCGGGCGGGAAACGAGTAGCGACTCTGCCTTCCCATTTTCCACTTTTGCAATCATCGGCAACAATCTGCCTGACAAAATCAAGTTTTGGTACATTATCATTTGCATTTACATCTGACATAAAAAATTTTCCATTCTGACTACTGTCTACTGGCTACTGTTTTAAAGTCTTTCATATTTAATAACTGCTCTATAAACGCCGTTGATTCTTGAGCCTTCCATAATGAGCGGCGCGTATTTTTCGTTTCTCGGCTGAAGCCGAACCTTTTGTTCCGTTTCAAAAAACACTCTTTTAAATGTTGTCTCGTGCGGCATAGCAAGTCTGACGAAACAATCGTCGCCGTTTCGGACTTCTGCTGCGGGCGAGAAAATCACAATGTCGCCTTCAAAAAATTTCGCTTCCATCGAATCGCCGATTACGCGAACTGCGAATGCGTGCGGGTCGTCGATGTCCGGGCAGCGGACATAATCATCTGCGAAACCTGCCGGGTATTCGAGGTCGTCGAAATCAACCGGATAGCCCGCCGCGACACGATTGATTACTGGTATCAGCCTGCCGGGTTTTACAGATGTGCCGGCAACGTCGGATTTCAAATCATTCTCGGCAATCAGCTCGTCTATTTTTCCGCCGTCGTTTTTAGTTTTGAGAGTTTGAACTAATTTTCGCCATCTTTGGTTTTCCGCTTCTGATGATTCAAACCGCTGGCGGACATCGGCCGGCATTCTGTCGAGATTGGCAACGTGGCGGAGTGTGCCAGGCTCGAATTGCAGGGCTTCTTCAAGTTTGCGCAGAAGCTGGTCGCCGGGCGGATTTTTGACCTTGCCAGTCTCGATAGTTGACAGATAAGGCTTTGAAAAACCCGTCTTGCTGCTCACTTCATCGAGGGTAATGCCCAATTCGTGCCTGCGTTTACGAATAATCTGGCCTAAAGACATTATTCACTCCATAAAAAAACTGTTCTTTAGTTTGTAAGGCAATTATACAACAAAGCAAATAAGTTGCAAGAATATCTAAAAAAAACGTGCCGCCTGTCATTACAAGGAGGTATTAGGAGTATAAATTTGTTGATTTTGGCTTAAAAACGCTGAGTTTTCACCACTTTTTTTTTAAATCTTGTCTATCAGCGGCAGCTTGAAAATAAAGAAATGATTCCGAGGGAGCCGATTATGGCCAGACCGAATCCTCCACTCAAAAATAAAGACTTAAAACTCAAAACTGATTATTCGTGCGGCAGTCTTGCCAAATCGGCATCTTTGCCGGCGACCATTAAAATATCGCCCTGATAAATTATCGTTTCCGCCAGCGGCACGTTTATTATTTCATCGGCGTTGCCTGATTTTTCGCCCCGCTTTATCGAAACAAGATTTACGCGATATTTCTGCCGCAACTGCAAATCGGCAACCGTCTGCTCATTAAAACTTTCCGGAGCCGCCATACTCGCTATCGAATAGCCCGGAGCAAAATCAAGTTTATCCGTGATTTGCGGCGTAATCAGTTTATACGCCCAGCGTTGAGCGGATTCAATTTCAGGATAAATTACCTCGGTCGCGCCGACCTTTGATAAAACCTGTCCCTGTATGAGAGTTTCCGCACGCGCGTATATCAGCGGCACGCCCATAGTTTTTAAATTTACAACCGTCAGTATTGACGATTCAAAACTTCGCCCGCCCTGACCTATGCCGACAATCGCGACATCAACTTTATCGACCCCCTGCGCCAGCAGAGCGTCTTCGTCCGTTGAATCCAGCCGAACAGCCAGACTCACTTCATCGCGCATTTCTTCGACGATTTCACGGTTCTGGTCTATGGCGATTACCTCCGCCTCGCTCATAGTCAAAGCGGTCGCGAGTTTTCGTCCAAATCGGCCAAGTCCTATTACAGCAAATTTTCTCATATCATTTTCCTGAAATTCCAATAAAGGTTTTTTAATCGCAAATTACGCTGATAAAAAAGGAAGCAAAGAAGTAAGGAAGCAGGGAAATAAGGATTTTTTGTGCCTTTGGCTGATTGTCCTTACTTCTTTATTTCCTTACTTCCTTATTTCTTTTAATCCGCGTAATCTGTGTTTAGCGTTTTCTTCAATTTCCAGCATTTTTATCCGACTATTATCGGTTCTATCGGATAATTGTAGCGTTTAGGCTTGATGTTAAACGTCAGCGTCGCAAGCAGCGTCAAAGCTCCGAGCCTGCCTATAAGCATTGTTATAATTATAATCAGCTTGCCTGCCGTCGTCAAACTCGGCGTAATGCCGCAGCTCAACCCGACCGTGCCGAGAGCTGATGCAGTCTCAAAAAATATCGCCGACGTTGCGAAGTTATTATGCCGTTCAGTGATTGTCAGCAGAAATCCCGATGTAAAAAACATAACCGCAAACAGCAGCAGGACGGTAAAAGCCTTGCCGACGGCTACTAATGGAATGCTGCGTTTGAACATTTCCACGTCGGCTCTTTTGCGTATCGTTGCATAGACCGCCATTACTATTATCGCCAGCGTGACGGTTTTTATGCCTCCTGCTGTTGAGCCTGGAGAGCCGCCGATAAACATCAGAATTATGAGTATCATTTTTGCCGGCTCTGAAAGGGCGTTGATGTCTATGGTATTAAAGCCGGCTGTACGAGCCGACACTGATTGAAAAAACGCGTCGCCGAGATTGATTTTACAGTTGCCGGTATTGTTCTGAATGACCAGCAGAAAAACCGTGCCGAAAATTATCAGCAGTGACGTTACGAATAATACCACCCTTGTCTGTAAATGCATTTTTTGGGGCAGATGCGCTGCCGGCTTTTTCGCAAAAGGAATTATATTTTTTAAAATTCTGACTGCCCTGTCTGAAAATATATCAAAAAGATTGCGAAGAACTCCGAAACCAAGCCCGCCAAAAATAATCAGCGGACAGATAACGCCATACACCCGCCAGTTAAAGCTGTATTCCACCAGATTTTTGCTGAACAGACTGAATCCCGCGTTGCAAAATGCGCTGACCGAATGAAAGAGCGAGCAGAACCATTTGCTTTTGATATAGTCGGGCATTGGAAACGCCGAGTCCCACATATTATAAAGATACGCGGCTCCCAAAAATTCGATTCCGATGGTCGCGATGAAAATAAACGCAATCATATTTGCGATTTTATTTACCGTTTGTGCGCTTAGTAAATCCTGCATCGCGGTTGCCTGCCGAACGCCCAGAGACTGTCCGAAAAGCAGAGCGAAAACCGCGCCGAAAATCACAATGCCCAGGCCGCCGATTTGAATCAGCGACAGAATTATAGTTTGGCCGACGAGCGTAAAATCGATGCCGGTCTCTTTTACCGTAAGTCCGGTTACGCAGGTTGCGCTTGCCGCGGTGAACAGCGCATCGACAAAACTTAGTGGCTTATCGGTATGGCTTTTCGGCAGCATAAGCAGCGCCGCTCCACAGAGTATCAGAAGAATAAAAAGACCCGCAAGAGCCACAGCAGGGCTTTTGCCCGATGCCGCCAGGTTGACAACTGTTCGGCAGATTTTGGCGATTATCTCCACGAGCAGATAAACCCCCATCGCCAGCATAAAATTAGCCGATATCAGCAGTACCACAAATACCAAAACAAAGAGAAGCTCGAACCAGCGGGTTGCCAAATAATCTTTTTTGGAGCGTGAGTTGAAAAAGCGTATGATTTTTTCCGCGATGAAAAATACCGTTGACCAAATCAGTATCGAGGCGGCGATTTTGTCGGGTATTGCGTGTTCGTAAAAGCCCAATTGCGCAAGAGCCGTCCCCGCCACAGCCGCTGTAACGGAGGCATTCAGCAGAATCAGCAGCCTTTCCAAAGGCTTATTTCTATACAGAACTTCCATACCGGCTTGAAATTCTATTCTACATCGACAAAAATTTCCAGATAAATAAAAAGAGCTGCCGATATTCGACAGCCCTTAAAAATTGCGCAAATTAACAGCTATTAGTGTTTTTTTCTGCGAATGAGACTTAAAACGCCAAGGCTAAGCAGGGCGATTGTCGCCGGTTCGGGAATGAGCTTGATATCGTCAACGGCCGCTCCCGCCCAGAAAGTCTGCGAGGCATTGTACCAACTGACAGCCTCCCAGTATATTCCGACCTTTGCGTTTGAAATGTTGACACCGGAAAATTCTGCGCCAAAACCAGTTGTATCGAAGGAAACATCAAAATCGTACCAGCTTCTTCCATCGCTGCCGATAGAAGTTGTATATTTTCCAGCCTCAACGAGACTTGTTCCGTATGGGTGCTCGTGATTGTCAATCAATAATACAGAAGCGCTGTTCGTTCCATCGCTGATTATTAGAAATATTTCCTGTCCATAGCCCCAGGAAGGCGGATTAGTATTGGACACGAAGTCAGTAAGATGAAGCTGAACCGATGTTACGTTCGAGAGGTTCTGGGAGGCCGACCATGCGTAAGCTTGTGTCCATTCATCATCAGGCCAGCCTACGGAATTGCCATAAACGGTAGCCTTGCCCCACAGTGCGCTGCCTCCTGAATAATGATATGAGGTGGTTGGGTCCAATTCATTGATGTAGCTGAAATCGCTGCCGTGGGTTATAAATTGTTTTGTCCAGCCGGCCATTCCGGATTCGAATCCGCCATTGATTAAATCGGCCGATACAAAGGACGTTGCAATGACCACAATTAGACAAACCGTAATTAATTTCTTCATACAGACTCTCCTATAAAAATAATATGATTGTTAACTTTCGTTAATTTGTTAATTATTTTTTTCTGCGAATCAAACTCAATGCGCCGAGGCTTAAAATGCAGATAGTTGCCGGTTCTGGAATCACCGCTGACGACGTAAAAGCGGCGGTGGCGGTAAATCCAGCAATTTGATTCGGTTGACCAGCCAGCTTTTTCTTGTTCACAAAGCTGAAACTAAATTGCTCGTCTAAAAACGTGCCGATGATTTTGGAACTTGCGATTGTTACGTTTTCAGCGACAAATTCATTCTCTGCTCCAAAGCCAAATCGCGAGACAAAACCACTGTCAAAGTTAATTTCCACTAAGGGGGTTGCCGTGACAGGGTCGCCATCCTCGAAAAATTTAATCGTACCATGCCCCGTAGCGCCATCTGAATATATTGTTACATCAGGCATAAAAAACCACACATTGTCAAAAGAGGGACTGCTTGTATTATATGGAATTTCCAGAGTCAAACCATCTCCGGACCACCCGCCCCTGATATACCCGTTAATGGTACTGGTAGCAAAAACAACCGTGAACAATGGATTATTACTGTTTCCTGACGGGTCTTCAAACGTCGCTATCGTCTCGCTTTCGCCGGCTTTAGCGTTGACGGAGATGAACCCGACGGCAAGCAGTATTGCAAAAATAGTCATCAAAGTGTTTTTCATAATCGTCCTCATTAGTAAAATTGTCATTAACTTTTTCATAGTACTTCTCCAGTTTTTTTAATTATTTACACACGAGATTCGCCATTAGGCTCGCAACAACTTCCTGACGCACATAGCCTGCCGGAGCGGGCGAACAAATTTCATTTCTTTCCGGTATGTGCCAGAACAATTTGTTTTTGGGGAATATGTCAAACAGGATACTGTCGGAATTGAGAGCGTTTTTGCCGTCGCTGCCGGTAGTCAGGAATTTCTCCGGTATAGAGCCGGAAGAAATTTCCATAATGACAGGAGTGTCGAGATGCTCGTTGTCGTTATGCTCGCTGCTCGGCGTGCGGATAATAGTGGCCTGTGCGATTCCTATATTAAATATAGAACTCCAGACCGACACAAAGAATAACAGCAGCAATGCGAAAGGACTGATTCGGGAAAATGAAATACGCGCAAAACTTCTTATGATACTCATAACAACACCGCTTCTCAAAATTCCAAAAGATTTTCTTAATTACTTCAACTTACAATAACTTGCTTAATACAATAACTTTTCCAGGGGGATTGCTGTTTGTCCTGAATCCAAATGAAACACAGGCACAGAACCAATCTGGTAAATATCCAGACAGGCAGATGCCAGGTGAATCAAAAAGAATCCATTTTCAAACAGCACAAAACTTAAACAACGCACAAAATCCGTGCAAAAGCTTCGGTGTTTTCTCCGTTTTGGCAGGTAATAACTGAAAAACGCACAAAAACCACTAACCCGGCCTGCGTTTTTCTACCAACTCCCAATCGAGTGTTTTTCCTTGAGTCTTCCGCTCCCACCCCAACTATTGTGAGACATTATACCAAAAACAACTTATTTGTCAACTGAAAAATCCAAAAAAAATCCAAAAAAAATTCCTTTTGACATAACTCTTTATAAAATAAAAAGTTGTCAAAAAAGTTTTTTACACACACAACTTCGCCACACGGCGAATCTTCTGCCAGCTGCATTTTTTGTTTTCTTGAAATTGCACGGTGATTCGCTATACTCCGAACGTTATGGACACAAAAATAAAAGTTACAATGCTGGCGATTACGCCAAATGCGGAAAAACTCATCGAAGAAGCGGGCAGGACGTGCTATTTGAGCTTTGATAAAATCGGGGCTGACTCGGCGAGCGATTTTATCGGCAGACTGCTCAAAATGGGACACGATTCGCCATTGGAACACGCCTGCGCGACGTTTAGAATCGAAAACTGCTCGCGGGCAATGACGCATCAGCTTGTAAGGCACAGGCTTATGAGCGTTTCGCAGCAGTCACAAAGGTACGTTGACGAAAAAGATTTCGCGTTTGTCGTCCCGCCGACCGTGCCGGCTGAAAATGTCGAGGAATTCTCCGGCGATATGGAGGTTATCAGAAAGTTATATTCCAAATGGCGGGATAAGGGGCTGAAACGAGAAGATGCGAGATTTTTTCTGCCGAACGCCTGCACCAGCGAGATTGTCGTAACGGCTAATTTCAGGGAATGGCGGCATATTATAAGCATTCGCACGAGCCAAAAGGCGCAATGGGAAATAAGAATCGCCTGCACGGAGATTCACAGACTGCTGCTCGAACAGGCGCCAAATTGCTTCGGCGATATTGAAATCAATAGCAATGGCCAGTAAGCCGCTGACGCAGTTATTTAACGAGTGGCGGTATTATTTTGTCGGCGGAGTAAATTTCTTTCCGGTAAGCTGCTCATAAGCCTCAACATATTTTGCGCCGGTTTTTTGACAAATATCATCCGGCAGAACAATGCCCTTGCCGCTCTTATCAAAATTTATTTCCTCAAGATAGTTGCGGACAAACTGTTTGTCGTAGCTTTCCTGGTCGCGGCCGGCGGCATATTTATCCGCAGGCCAGAACCGTGATGAATCGGGAGTGAGAACTTCGTCAATCAAAATAATTTTGTCGCCTGTTACGCCCCATTCAAATTTGGTGTCAGCTAAAATAATTCCCTTTGTCAAAGCGTAAGCGGAGGCTTTTTTGAATATCGCGACGCTCTTATCGCGGATGTACTCGGCGTTTTTTTGTCCGATGATTTGAACACACCTGTCAAAATCAATATTCTCATCGTGCTTTCCAAGTTCCTCTTTCGTCGAGGGCGTAAAAATCGGCTCCGGCAGTTTTTCGCATAACTTCAGGCCTGGTGGGAGTTTATGGCCGCAAACGGTTTGCGATTTTTGATATTCCTTCCAGCCGCTGCCTGCCAGATAGCCGCGCACAACACATTCAATAGGCAGGACTTGCGTCTTTTTGACTAACATAGTTCTGCCGGCTAACTGGTCGGGATATCGATCAAAAGGCGCAGGAAAATCGCAAATTTTGTCAGAAATCAGATGGCTTTCGATGTCTTTTGATAAAAAATCGAACCAAAATTTCGAAATTTGCGTCAGAATTACGCCTTTATATGGAATTCCGTTGGTCATAATGACATCAAATGCGCTGATTCTGTCGGAAGCGGCGATGAGGAGTTTGTCGCCGAGGTCGTAAATGTCGCGCACTTTTCCGTGTTTCGGATTTGTGTTCGGGATGTTAGTTTGCAGAACTGTTCTTGCCATTTTTTCCCTTTCAAAATTCAGCGGTATGGTAGAAAGCAGCAGGCAGATTGTCAAGATTCATTTGGTTTACAGCAGTCGATTATTTTTGAAGCGAGGAAAACGAGTACGACCAGCAGGCCATAAGCAGCAAAGAAAAATAACTTGTCCAGCCCACCCGATATTCCAACCACGAGCGGGATTATGATTGCCGCCGGTATCGCAATACTGCGGGTTAAATTCAAATGAGGGAGTTTTAATTGCCGCCAATGATGTCTGTCTATTTGTATCGCAAGCCAGCCGGCAAAAATTCCTATCCCTGCGCCGGCAAAAATATCCGATGGATAATGCGCCATTTGGGTTACTCTCATTACGCCGACGGCTACAGATGCGGTCAAAAACAAAGTCGTCCATCGCCAGGATACGAAGAACGCCGCTACTGTCGCTACGGTGAATATGGAAGCGGTGTCACCAGAAGGAAACGATGATTTGTATATACGATGTTGTTTGTCCGCTGTCTGGGCGGCGTTGACGACATCTCGCGGACGGGGTCTGTGTATGCTGTGTTTCAGAGCGGTTACGATTAGCAAAACCATAATTAACGCGAGTAATGAGATAAGCACCGGCTGCTGTTTTTTAGCTGCTATGAACCAGACGAGCAGCAGCCATATCGGCAGCCAGACTTTTCCCAGACAAACAATCATTTGCGTCAGGAGATTATTGCCCCAGTTCTCCGGCAGATTAGATGCTAAGGTGAAAACACGCTGGTCCAAACAAAAATACGACCAAACGCTGAATAGTCCACAAACGGCGAACAGGAGCAGAAAGAATACATCTGTGCCGGAGAGGTTTAACTTTGATATTAATTTTTTATGGAACATAGTTTTTTATTTTAACAAATTTTTAAAATGTTTTTATATGAGATTGCTTCGCTGCGCTCGCAATGACAAATCTCGTCATAATAATGACGAGGCTAACCAGAGGTATAGGTGCAGAAGGTTCTGTCGCTTTCCCAGATTGTTATGCTGTCCAGTGCGCAATCGGGAAATTTGCCTTTGAGGCAGTTGAACGCAAATTCGGAAATGTTTTCTACGGTGGGGTTGACTTTCGCAAAGTGCGGGATGTCGGTATTTAGATTTTTGTGGTCAACGATTTGTATAAAATGCTCATTTACCGTTTTTTCAAAGGCGCCGGCGTTAAAAGGTTTGTCGTTTCCAGATTTTTTGACGGTTACTTCGATGATGTAGTTGTGGCCGTGGCCTGTGCGGTTTGCGCATTTGCCGAAGACGGCATCGTTTTCGGCATCGGTGAATTTTTTGTTCCAGAGAGTATGGCTTGCGGCGAATTCAAATTTTTCAGAAAAGCAGAGCATATTTCCGTTCCTTTCCCTTATGGCGAGTTTTCTTGCGGGCATCAGTTCGACGGCGAGATTGCTTATTTTTGCCGGCGGAAATTTATTTTCGAGCGATTGCCAGACTTCGCTCAACAGACCGGCGATATGTTCAAAGGTTATTTCCTGTTTAGCCGCGAATTTTTGTTTTATAAAAATATCGAAAATTTTCACAGCGTTATCTCTGACGACTCTGTCAATATCAACGACATTTACAACAAAACCCGTGTCGGGATTTACGCTGCTTTCGAGTTCGACCCAGAGCGCAAGATATAATCCGAGCGCGTTTGTCGTCGGCTTTGCGCAGTATGAATTTGCGCCGCATTCGGAAATGCCGAACGGGTCAACTGCAAATCTTATTTGTCTGGCGAGTTTATGCATTGTGAATAAGACTCATAACTTCTGCTCTGCTGCGCGGGTCTTTTTTGAAGATTCCGCGAAGCGCGCTTGTTACCATAACCGAGCCGGGTTTTTTGATTCCGCGAATCGTCATACAACTGTGCGATGCTTCAAGGACAACGGCAACGCCCTGCGGTTTGAGAGTGTCTATGAGAAAGTCGGCGATTTGCGAAGTAAGACGTTCCTGCACCTGAAGTCGTTTGGCGAAGGAATCGACGATTCGGGCAAGTTTGCTTACGCCGATTACGAAATCGCCGGGCAGATACGCGATATGAGCTTTGCCGATGAATGGCATAAGATGATGTTCGCAAATGCTGGAGAACGGAATATCGCGGAGCAGGACGACCTCGTCGCATTTTTCTCTGAAAACGCTTTTAACGAAGTTTTTGGGGTTTTCGTTTGGGCCGGATAGCAGCTCGGCGTACATATTCGCCACGCGTTTTGGCGTGAGTTTTAAACCTTCTCTGTTTGGGTTTTCGCCGAGTGCGAGGAGGATTTCTTTTACCGCTTTTTCGATTTTTATCTGATTTATTTTTTTTGCCATTTTGCCACCTTGTTATTTGATATTTCTCAAAAATTCTGTGAGCAGTCTAACGCCGAAGCCGATTGAGCCTGGCTGGACGTATTTTTTCATCGGGTCGGAAGTATCTGAAACCGGTGCGATGTCAAGATGCGCCCAGGCCATTCCTTTCGCGAATTCGCCGATAAAAGCAGCGCCGGTGCAGGAGCCGCCCCATCGTGAGGCGATATTTTTCAGGTCGGAAATCGTGCCTTTCATTTCATCTATATAAACCTGCTCGTAAGGCAGAGGCCAAACGGGTTCGCTGGTTTCTTTCGCGGCGGATTTGATTTTTTCGGCGAGTTTGTCGTCGTTGCTAAAAAGGCCGGCCTTGTGTTTGCCCAGCGCGACGACGCAGGCGCCGGTGAGCGTGGCAAGGTCGATGGCTGTTTTACATTTTAGAACTTTTGCCTGTTCAAGACCATCTGAAAGCACGAGTCTGCCTTCGGCATCGGTGTTTAAGACTTCGACGGTTTTGCCGCTATAAGTGGTTAAAATGTCGCCGGGCAGATAGCTTCCGCCGTCAGGTCTGTTCTCGGCGGCGCAGATTATTCCATAGACCGCGACCGGCAGTTTCAATTTCGCGATAGTCTGCATTGTCATCAGAACAGCCGCTCCGCCCGTCATATCGTATTTCATTTCGTGCATATCGGCGGCGGGCTTGAGGCTTATTCCGCCTGTGTCGAAAGTAATGGCTTTTCCGACGAGGGCTATTGGCTCTTTGTTTTTCGCGTTGCGCGGCGAGTATTTAATGATTATCATTCGTGGTTTATGAACCGAACCCTGACCAACGCCGAGGATTCCGCCCATTTTTTTGGCGGCTAATTTTTTGTCGTCAAAGATTGTGCAGCTCAAACCTTTTGTCGCGGCGGAGATTTTTTTCGCGATGGCGGCAAGCTCGGCAGGATATAATACGCTGCCGGGACGATTACAGAGCGTTCTTGCGAAGTTTTGTGCCTGGCCAATGATTTGTCCGGCAAAAACGCCTTTGCTGATTTTGTTCACGACCGATTGATTGTCTTTGATGATTACCGCTGAAAGGCTTGTGATTTTTTCATCGGTTTTTTGGGTCATAAATTCATTGTATCTGTATCCGCCGAAGTGGATTGCCTCTGTGATAATCTGGCCGAGTTTTTCAAAATTGGCGTCTTTCTCTTCATAGTGCAGAAGAACGGCGAGTTTTTTTGCCTTTACATTGACCGCTTCAAAAGCGGCTTTTGCGGCTGTTTGGCGGAAGGTATCCATTGTGGCCTTTTTCTGTTCGCCGAAACCGATTAGCAAAACTCTCTCGGCTGCGATTTTGCCGTTTGTATAAACAAAGGCGCTACTGCCGAGTGCGGCTTTGAAGTCGCCGATTTTTTTCAGACGAGTTATTGCGCCGCCGAGCTTTTTATCAAGCACATCGAGAATGACGCTATTTTTTACATCGCTGAAAACGCCGATTGCCAAAACGTCTGTCTTTATTTTGGCGGCATCTGCTTTTTGTGCTTTAACGTCAATTTTGAACATTTCTTTTGCCATTATAACTCCTAAATTAGCCACAGAGAACACAGAGTTCACAGAGGTTTTATTGTTTTTTATGTTTTTTTTCTGCCCGATAGTGCAGATAACTTTCGATAAAATCTTCTATATCGCCGTCGAGGACGGCGGTTACGTTGCCGGTCTGGAAATCCGTGCGATGGTCTTTAACCAACTGATAAGGCTGGAGGACGTAGCTGCGGATTTGGTTGCCCCAGGCAATTTCGCCTTTGCTGCCGTAAAGTTTGGCGACTTCGCTGTCGCGCTTCTGTTGCTCAATCATATACAATTTTCCCTTTAGCATTTTCATCGCCTCGGCCTTGTTGCGGTGCTGGCTGCGGTCGTTCTGGCACTGGGTAACTATGCCGGTCGGAAAATGCGTAATGCGGACTGCGGAGCTTGTTTTGTTGACGTGCTGGCCGCCTGCGCCGCCCGCGCGGTAAAAATCAATTCGCAAATCCTTTTCGTCAATTTCAATATCAACATCTATATCGTCATATTCAGGCATAACGTCAACGGCGGCAAAACTCGTATGCCTGCGTTTGTTCGCGTCGAAAGGGCTGATTCGGACAAGTCTGTGAACGCCTGTTTCGCAGGAGATTTTGCCGAAGGCAAAGGGGCCGCTGACTTTTAATGTAATTGACCGCAGTCCCGCTTCTTCGCCGGGCGTTAAGTCCAGTTCCTCATAGGTGTAGTTATTCCGCTGAAAATATCGAGTGTACATTCTCAAAAGCATATTTGCCCAGTCGCAGCTTTCGGTTCCGCCTGCGCCGGCGTGAATGCTCATAAAGCAATTTCTCGTGTCGTCCGGGCCGCTAAGCGTGCCGGCCAGTTCAACTCGCATATATTGCTTCTGGACAACGGGCAGTTCCTTTTCGATGTCGGCAAGAATCTGCTCATCGTTTTCCGAAACGGCCATAGCGAAAAGCTCGTCAAGGTCAGCGGCTTTTTTGTCTATCTCCAATACCGGCTCAATCAGCATTTTTAATGCGCTCATTTTTGAAACGACGGATTTGGCGGTTTCCTGATTGTCCCAGAAACCGGGTTTGGCGAGCTGCTCTTCGAGGCTTTTTCGTTCCTGCTGTTTGGCGGCAACGTCAAAGCCAGTCCCGAATTTTTGCTATCCGGGCCCGCAGGTCTTCTATACTCGCCTTAATCTCCGATATTTCCATTATTCATCCTTTATAAACCTGAAAAATAGCCACAGCTACCGCTACGAAATCGTTATAACAGATTATATAGTTATTGGCAAGGCTTCGAGTTTGCCGCTCACGGCGTTGAAAATAATTTTGAAGCCTGCCGGTACAAGCAGAATTTCATCGTCGGTTTTTTCAGCAATGAGAAGTTTTTCAAAAAATTTTGTACTGCCTGCCATTTCCTCATATTTCCAGCCGTGCTTTTCGGCGGTGGTTTGGGCAAGTTTTCGACATTCTTCGGCTCTTTCGGAACCGGTGTTGACAAAAACCGCTCTTGTATAATTTTTTTGCCAGCCGGAGAAGAATTCTTCTATAAGCTCGAGAATTTCCTGTTCGCTGTGGCCTGGGCAGGACTGCATCATCCATTTTCGTATGTCGTCGGGGCCGGAGCCTTTGTCGAGCCAGCCAGGGGTGAAGTAGTATGTGCCTGGGCAGCTTTCAAATTGCTCCTTATATATGGCGGCAGAGCCGAGAAACAGCGATATGCAGTCGTGTATCTGCGGAATAATCAGCGGCACTTTGCCTGCGGTTATGCCATCGGTGCCCTGACCGCAGATGCCGTAGCCGAGTATGATTCTGTCGTATTGTTCGGACGAGACGGCGTTTATGGCAAGCTGAAGCTCGCTTTTGAGTTTTTCGGGCGTGTCATGCAGGGTTGATTCGAGAAAATTAAAATCGGCATTTATACCGAGTTCCCGCGCGGTCTTTTGCATTTCCGGCTTGAGAACGCCGCAGGCGATTATGTATGTTTTTTTGTTGTTTTGCGCCAAATCATTATCCTAAAAAACGCTTTTCTAAACCTTGCGGCTATGATAAACTAAATTGGCTAAATTGAGGCATAAAAAATGAAAAAATCAAAACTTGGCAATTCGCGGCTTGAAATTACAAAAGTCGGGCTCGGCACCTGGGCAATCGGGGGGCCGTGGCAGTTCGGCTGGGGTCGGCAGGATGATAACGACTCGATGGACGCGATTGTCGAATCGCTCGATGCCGGCGTGAACTGGCTCGATACCGCTCCGATTTACGGTTGCGGACATAGCGAAACAATCATTGGTAAGGTTCTCAAAAAAATCGGACAAAAACCAATTATTGCGACAAAATGCGGACTCATCTGGAATGATAAAAAAGAAAAGATAAGTTGTCTGAAGGCGAAAAGTATTTTGGCTGAATGCGATGCGTCGCTGAAACGGCTTGGCGTTGAGACAATCGACCTTTATCAGATGCACTGGAATCAGCCGGACGAGGATATTGAAGAAGGCTTCGAGGCGATGGCTAAATGCGTAAAGGCAGGCAAAGTTCGCTATCTTGGCGTGTCGAATTTTACAGTCGAGCAGATAGAGCGGGTAATGAAAATTCATCCGCTTACGTCGCTTCAGCCGCCGTATAGTATGTTTCGGAGAGATATTGAAAATGATATTTTGCCGTTCTGCGAAAAAAATAATATCGGCGTGATTGTTTATAGTCCGCTGCAAAAAGGATTGTTGAGCGGCAAATTTACGCCTGCGAAGGTTGCCGCGCTGCCCGCTGACGATGTAAGGCACAACGACACGAATTTTAAACCGCCTTTGCTCGAAAAAAATCTTAAGGTTATCGACAGGCTTGCGGATGTCGCGAAACGCAATCGTATAACGGTCGCTCAATTAGCGATTGGCTGGACGCTGCGCGATTCTGCGGTAACGGCGGCGATAGTCGGCGCTCGCAGAAAAGGCCAAATCAGCGAAACCGCCCCGGCGGCGGACGTGAAACTGTCAAACGATGATATAAATGAAATTGAGGAAATTTTGAAAGAGAGAAAAAAATAGTTTAAGGCAACAAATGAGTATTTCATCTGAACAAATTGAAAATTTATTGAATTCGAATGAGAATGAGCATCTTGAGTTTAAAGAAGCCAAAGAGAATTTTCATTTTGAGGAACTTGTTAAATACTGTGTCGCTCTGGCCAATGAACGTGGCGGGAAAATGATATTTGGTATCACAGATAAAAAGCCCCGAAAAGTTGTTGGAAGCAATATCTTTAAGGAGTTAGGAAGAACAAAAGCAGGTCTGATTGGGCGACTTGCCCTCAGAATAGAGGCGGAAGAAATTATATATAACAATTGCCGGGTCATCATTTTTGATATTCCATCAAGGCCTATTGGTATGCCGATACATTATAAAGGTGCGTATTGGATGCGACGCAATGAAGATTTAGTTCCAATGACACCGGATATGTTGAAACGGATTTTTGATGAAAGCGGCCCTGATTTTTCAGCAGAAATTTGCCCCAAAGCAACTATGGATGACCTTGCCCCAAGGGCTATCGAAGAATTTCGTACGAGATGGCTGAGGAAATCCAAAAATGATGCCATATCCGGTATGACATACGAACAAATTCTTACTGATGCTGAATTGTACAACAACGATGGCATTACTTATGCAGCCTTAATTCTTATGGGGACTCGGCAGGCTCTCGGCAAATATCTTGCGCAGAGTGAAGTGGTGTTTGAATATCGTTCAGGCAATGCTACTGGACCAGCGAATCAACGAGAAGATTTTAGAGAAGGTTTTTTGCTTTTTTATGACAGGTTATGGGAATTGATAAATCTGCGTAATGATATTCAGCATTACCAGGACGGTTTGTTTATGCAGGATATTCCGACTTTTAGTGAAGGCTCTGTACGTGAGGCCGTGCTTAATGCAATTAGCCACAGAGATTATCGAGATGGCGGATCAATTTTTATTCGCCAGTTTCCTAGGCAAATTGAAATAACCAGCCCAGGCGGCTTTCCATCTGGCGTAACAGCAGATAACATTTTAGACTGTTCGAAGCCTCGCAATCGGCGAGTTGCCGAAACTCTTGCCAAGTGCGGCTTTATTGAACGTTCCGGACAGGGCGCAAATAAAATGTTTGAAGAAAGCATAAGGCAGAGCAAACTCCTTCCTGATTTTTCCGGTACGGATGACCATCAGGTTAAGTTGATTTTAAACGGTGAAATACAGGACGTGAACTTTTTGAAATTCTTTGAAAAAATAGGCCGTGAAAAATCTATATCTTTCGGCACAAATGAACTTCTTGTTCTTGACCTTGTCCATCATGATAAAAAAATACCTCCGGCTCTTCAGACTGCAATGCATTCGCTTTCAGAGCAGGGAATTATTGAGATTATCAGCAGAGGACGCGGCACAAAGTATCTCTTGTCGCGGCGTTTCTATGTGTTCACCGGCAAGGAAGGCACATATACCCGAAAACGGGGTCTTGACCGGAACCAAAACAAAGAACTGCTTATAAATCACATTGGAAGCAAAAAAAATGATGGGTGCCAATTACAAGAACTCCAGGATGTGTTGCCGTCATGTTCTAAAAACAAAATACAACGAATGCTTCAGGAACTGAAAAAGGATAAACGAATTCATCCTAAAGGTACTACACGTTCAGGTAAGTGGTATCTTGGAAACAGTCAATAATAGTTTTTGTTAATTAAAGAGCTTAAATATAATGTATTTTTATGTTTTTCAACATAATGTTTCGCATTATTACTTTCTATAACTACTTGATAATAAAAATGTTATGATTATACTATTATTATAATACGGTTATAGTAGTAGTATTATAGTACTGTTGTAGTAATGTTTAACGCTTTATAGCACTAAATAATCCGGAATACAAATATGGCAAAAAAGTTAAATAGCAAAAACAATAACATATATAATTCGCCGTTGGTCGAACGCAACGCGTCAAAACAGATGGCTGAACTGTTCGGCAATCAAAAAAAATTCTCGACATGGCGGCGGCTTTGGCTGGAGCTTGCAAAGGCTGAAAAAAAACTTGGGCTGGATATTAAGCAAACCCAGATTGCACAAATGGCGCAGCATTTGGACGACATCGATTTCGACAAGGCCGCCGAGTACGAGAAAAAATTCCGCCACGATGTAATGGCGCATATTCACGCGTTCGGCGATGTTGCTCCAAAAGCATCGCCAATAATTCATCTCGGCGCGACAAGCTGCTATGTCGGCGATAACGCTGATTTGCTAATAATGCGGGAAGGATTGCAAATTATCGCGGGCAAATTAGCGAGCCTGATTGATTTGCTGTGTGGGTTTGCGAAAGCATATCGCAAAATGCCGACGCTTGGCTTTACGCATTTTCAGCCGGCGCAGTTGACAACCGTTGGCAAACGCGCGACACTGTGGTGCAATGATTTTCTGACCGACCTTGCGGATGTCGAATACAGAATTGAGACGCTGCCGTTTAGAGGGGTCAAAGGCACGACAGGAACGCAGGCATCGTTTTTGGAATTGTTCTGCGGCAATCATAAAAAAGTCAAGCAGCTTGATAAAATGGTTTCAAAGGCATTTGGTTTTGACAAAATCTGTCCGGTTACCGGCCAGACTTATTCGCGTAAAATTGATTCGCTGGTGATAAATACACTGGCGGGAATTGCGCAGTCGGCACATAAACTCTGCAACGATGTTCGGCTGCTTGCGAACCTGAAAGAAATAGAAGAGCCTTTTGAAAAATCGCAAATCGGCTCAAGCGCAATGGCGTATAAACGCAATCCGATGAGATGCGAAAGGGCGACCGCGCTTTCGAGATTTTTAATAAGTCTCTCGAGCAGTCCGCAAATGACAGCGGCGGAACAGTGGCTTGAAAGGACGCTTGACGACTCGGCAAATCGCAGGCTTGTAATACCGGAGGCGTTTTTGGCGGCTGATGGTATTCTTGAGATTTTGATTAATGTCGCGGGCGGACTGGTGGTTTATCCGAAAGTTATCGCGGCAAGGATTGATTCCGAGCTGCCTTTTATGGCAACGGAAAATATCCTGATGGCAGCGGTAAAAGCCGGCGGCAATCGCCAGCAGCTTCACGAAAAAATCAGAGTGCATTCTCACGCTGCCGCTGAACAGGTTAAAAAATTCGGCAGGTCGAATGACTTAATAGAGAGGCTCAAAAAAGATGCCGCATTCGCCAAAGTGGATTTCAGAAAAGTCTTAAACCCGGCTGATTATGTCGGCAGAGCGCCGGAGCAGGTCGATGATTTTATCGCAGAAGTTGTAAAACCGGCGATTAGAAAATATCGCGGACAAATAAATAAGAAAACGGAACTCAAAGTTTAACAGGAAAATTTCGATGACAAAGCAGGAACTAATAAAAAGAGTTAAAGAAACATCATATTTGGAAGGCGATTTTACGCTTCGCAGCGGCAAAAAGAGCAAATACTATCTCGATAAGTATTTGTTTGAAACTCATCCTGATATTTTAAAAGCTCTCGGCGAAGAATTCGCAAAACACGCAGGCGGTGATGTTACGCTTATAGCGGGAGCGGAATTAGGCGGAGTTGCTCTTGCCGCGGCGACAGCAATGGCGACAAACAAAAAATGGATAATCGTCCGCAACAGCAAAAAAGATTATGGCACAAGCAAAATGATTGAAGGCGTTTTGAAAAAAGACGATGTTGTTCTGCTTGTCGAAGATATTGCCACCACAGGCGGGCAGGTTCTTGAAGCGGCGAAAATTATTACCGAGGCAGGCGCAAAGGTTAAGAAAATTGTCGCAGTGATTGACCGCAAACAAGGTGCCGGCGAAAACATTACCGCAGCAGGTTATAAATTCGAGAGCATCATCACAAAAGAGGATTTAGGCATAAAAGACTGATGGCTAAAATCAGAGGGTGTAAAATAAGTTGTGTAAAGGGTCATAGAATAGTTACTTTTAGACATGAAAGAATTCTATGGCCAGCAGGACACAGGAACGGTTGCTCGATGAGCTTTTGAAGGAATACAAAGGCCCCGAATCGTTTTGGGGCGAGTTGGGTTTTGTAAGTATTTGTGATGTCCAGTTTGATATTCAACGCTGCCGCAAGCTTATAGATAGTGTCTAAGCGGGGACATCCCCAAAAAGCCGTTGACACAAGCGGGCTTTCAGATTAACTTACCCCGCAAGACATTGGGCTGCACTGGGGAATAGTGTAATGGTAGCACGAGTGGCTCTGAACCATTTAGTCAAGGTTCGAATCCTTGTTCCCCAGCTTGTTTTTGGCCCGCAAAGAGGAGCGGAACAGTCGAGAACTTAAAAATTCAAGCCTGCCGGTTTTTGCCCTTGCCCCACCCCGGCTTTTGCTGTATCATCCACGGTCTTAGGTATTTATACTGTTTAGCTAATAACCGACAAAGGTAATCTAATTACAGGAGTCCTAATAGTGGCAGGTATAGAAGATATTCGCAACGTTGTTCTTCTCGGGCACGCAGGATGCGGCAAAACAAGTCTGGCTGAATCAATTCTACACAAAACCGGCTTAATCAAAAGGCTCGGAACGGTTGAAGAAAAAAATACCGTCGCCGACTTCGATGAAGAAGAAAAGGAGAGAGGCAATTCAATTCACTCCGCTATTCTTCACACGACCCACAAAGGAAAGACCATCAATCTCATCGACACGCCCGGCTATCCAGATTTCGTCGGCGCGGCGTTGACGAGCATCTCGGCGGCTGACTGCTGCGCCGTCGTTATCAGCGCATCGAGCGGCATCGAAATGAATACTCGAAAACTTTTCGCCGCTGCGGCGGATTCCGGCAAGCCGCGATTTATTATTATCAATAAAATGGACGCTGAAAACGCGGATATGGCTGAATTAGTCAGCAATATCCAGCAGACGTTCGGCATTTCGTGCAAGTGCGCAAATCTGCCTGCCGCTGACCACGGCTCGGTGATAGATTGTATTATGAACGAGGTCGGCGATTCGCCCGTTATGGACGCGGCATCAGCTCATTTGGAGCTGGTCGAGTCGGCGGTCGAGGCTGACGACGCTGTTATGGAAGCGTATCTCGGCGGCGAAAAAATATCAAAAGAAACAATCGCCCAGGTTTTCACAAAGGCATTGCTCGGCGGAAAAATAGTTCCGATATTTTTCACCAACGCCAGAAAAGAAATAGGCGTTGCCGAACTGCTCGATTTTATCGTTGAAGAAGCTCCGTCGCCGGCAAACGCCAGGCCCGGAATACTTGTTGACGGCGATAAGAAAACTGAAATTAAGGCTGACCCCGGCGCACCGCTTGCCGGGCTTGTGTTCAGGATTGGTTTTGAGCCGCGCTCGAATATGAAATACGCGTCAATCAGAATTTTCAGCGGTACGCTCAAGAGCGATACTGCGATGTTCATCAATCACGACAAAAAAGCTATTCGCCCCGGCCACATTTTGAAGACGCAGGGCGCTGAAATAAGCGAAACGCCGGCGGGTATCGCAGGCGATATTATCACGCTGGCGAAAATCGAAGAGCTTAAAATCGGCGACCTTATTCACGACGGCAAAATGAGCGGCAAATTCGAAATGCCGAAACTGCCGAGCCCGATGTTCAGTCTGGCTCTTGAGCCGACATCGAGAGGCGATGAGCAGAAAATCGGTACAGCTATGGAAAAACTTACCGAAGAAGACGTTTGCTTTAAAGTTACCAGAGACCATCAGACAAAAGAACTGATTATCAGCGGTATGGGCGATTTGCATTTGCGAATTATGATTTCTAAAATGGAAAAGCGATTTAAGCTTGGCGTTACGACGCAGCAGCCAAAGATTCCGTATCGCGAGACGATTACCGCAAAGGCCGATGGCCATTACAGACATAAAAAACAGACCGGCGGCGCAGGCCAGTTCGGCGAAGTTTTTCTTAATGTTGAACCGGCAGAAAGAGGCTCGCAGCCGCCGCTGCAGTTTAGCTGGGATATTTTCGGCGGCTCTATTCCGGGACAGTTTGAAGCTCCGATTACAAAGGGCATCAACGATGTTATGGAAAGAGGCGTTGTGGCAGGCTTCCCGATGCAGGATGTTAAGGTTTCCATTACCGACGGCAAACACCATCCGGTTGACTCGAAGGAAGTCGCGTTCCGTGCCGCTGGCAAGGGTGCGTTTATCGACGCTGTCAGCAAGGCAAGGCCGGGACTGCTTGAGCCGATTGTAAATATCGAAATTACGATACCTGCTGATTATGTCGGCGATATCGCGGGAGATTTATCAAGCAAGCGAGGCCGAGTGCAGGGTCAGGATATGCTTGCGGGCAATATGATAACGATTAAGGCGCAGGTGCCGTTGGTCGAAATCGCAAATTACGACAGTCAGCTCAAAAGCGTAACCGGCGGTCAGGGCAGCTATTCGATGACGATTAGTCATTATGAAGTCGTCCCGCCAAACGTCCAGCAGCAGATTGTCGCTCAATACGCAAAGAACAAACAAGTTATGGAAGAATAAAGAAGATATGTCATTGCGAGCGAAGCGAAGCAATCTCGCTTTTAGCGAAATTGTTTGATTGAAAAATTTAAAATGACCCCGGCTATTATGTCGGGGTTGTTTTTTCGTGGTAAAGAAACACTGTCATTTCGACGCGCAGCGGAGAAATCTTTTTAAAAACTCCATCGGCATCGCCGATTCCGTGGTAGAGACGCACGGCCGTGCGTCTTTACTCCCTATGTTTTGTTATCCTATCTAAAAAAAATAAGATTCCGTGTTCAACATTTTCCTCTGGTGCAGGGTCATTGCGAGCGCAGCGTGGCAATCTCTTTGTGTCATTCCCGCGCAGGCGGGAATCCATTTTTTCAAATCTGTGATTTCAAATTCGTATCATCAGAGCCCCGAATGTAAATGAGGGGTCATAAGAAAATCAATTATCAAAAAGCAAAGCTACCCCACCCTACATAACTAATTTTATAGCGATTAATTATGCACCTGTTTCAGTCATTTCATCAGCATATTTTTGAGTGAGTATAACGTTCTCGATCCAGTTAGTAGTAAGTCTTATCAGTAACTTGAGATCAGTCACGTCTTTGTCTTCCCATTTTCGAATATAATGAGTTTCATCGTTTCCAAGCCAAGCGGCTCTTTTAGCACACTGCTTGACATTCGTGTCGTCAATGTAGTCCTGAATGCACTTACCCAGAAAAACTTTCTTGATAGCCTCACCTTCAGATGGCTTTTGTTTGGCCGCAAAATCCTTTATTAAAAATTCGAGTGCTTTTCGCAACCCGATACCAACTATTTCAGTTAATCCAATAGCTTCGGCTGCAATCGTTTGATTATAGATATCTACAAATGTCGGTGAGATATCACAAATAGTTTGAGGAAATTCGCTTTTCTTCGGATTTTTTGGCGCGATATTATGGAGTCTACATTCATTGGCACCACCTACTATTGTATAGGTTGCAATAAACAGTTCTTCGCATTTTTGGCTTGTACAACGGAATACCGCTTGTACCAGACCTCTTGGGGTTAGTAGAAAGTTACCAACATTTTTAGGGTGGATACTCCGATGACATATCGGACATATATCGGGGATTTCTCTCAAACGCGCCTTGCTACTATTGCCTTCAAGATTCTGAGCGGTTATATCAAGATTCACAGTTAGAACTCTCCAAAATTATAATAATCACACATGGTTTTAATTACTCGTTTCCTCTGTTTTTAATAAAGCTGCTGATAACTCATTGAGAATATTTGAAATATTGCTTTTATTATCTGTAAGGTGAGGATATTTGTGTTTTAATAATTCTATTATCAGATATGGAACCGGTATGTCAAGTGCTTTGGCAATTGCTTCCAATGAATCCATGGAAATTGATAATTGGCCGTTTTCATAACGGCTCAATAAGCTGCGGTTTATTTTGGTTTCGCTTTCAAGATCGCGTAAACTGATGTTCTTTTCCAGTCTCAGGCGTTTTATTATTTCCCCGCTGGATTTGAGTTTGAATTGAGTTAAATCTTTCATTAAGACCACCTGCATTATCGCCCAGGATTAACGCCCTTGATATCAGACGATTAATTTCGTCTCTGTCAGAATCCCGATGCGATAAGATTTCTGCTTTATCAAGCAGACTAATAGCTTCCCTTAAATTGCTTGCTTTATAATCGTCAGCAATTTCAGGAAGAGAATTTTTAAAATACTTTTTTAGATTTTTAATAGCATCCGTAAGCATTGTTATAATCTCCGTATATATACCCGGAGATTATCCTGCGTTTCTTCAGGCAATCTCCGGAAAAGATAGACATCCAGTCCGAATTTGCCTGATCGACGCAGGGGAAACAACCACGAAAATCAGTATTTTTAACCTTCATACTTTACCCTTAATAGTTTCCCTGTGCTATAAGCCTTTCCATATATAGCACATTTCCATCTTTCACTTTCTTCTTTGCGGAAACCTTTTCTTCTTTAGAGTTATAGGTTTCTATGGCTCATAATAATACAGGGTTCCGATTTTTGCAACCAAAAAATTGATGTATTTTTCATATTTTTTTAAATCATTGTAAATAAAGATGTTATAAAATAATTTTTGTGCTTTTTGTCAACTCCGCATTAAAAAAAATTCCCCCGCCATTAAAATCATCTCGGCCATCAGGCCGATTCCACAACTTTTCACTATTCACTATTAGTTTTTCACTTTTTTTCAGCCAAACGCGCAAGCAAAAACTTGCGCAATTAAAAAAAAATAAAAAACATTTCTTCTTATTTCATAAGCATTTACAAAACCGCCCCTTAAAATTTTCGGCCAATTTTCAGCAAAACCGCGCAAGTTTTAATGTAATACAGAGACCTACAGAGCCGCGACAGTAATGGAGCGGTAATTAAATTTTCAATACTCAATTATTTTTAAGGAGACCAAAATTCTGAAATAGAAGCCCGGCATTTAAAAACAATTCAGCGTAGGGTGGGCTCTTAGCCCACGCGGTTTTCATAGTTTCTATGTGCCTTTGCCGCTTTGTGCCTTAAATGCACTTCTATTCCCAGAGCCGCCAAGACCCGCAGCGGCATATAAATTTGCGGGTCTTTCGTACACGGATGTGCGAAACTTTCTCTCACTCCGACAGGATGTTGGTGTTGAGTAGTCGTGTCTGCGTAAGAAAGTTGCCAGCGTGAAAAACCGCCCAACCTCTTTGGCAGAATCGTCCAGTGGCGACGTTGGAGGCCGGCGGCCAAAAGCCGTCTAACCTTACCAAACGAATACT
>Ga0209212_1000181_pt1 | contig 130612 bp, 103 predicted proteins | sample RifGroC2_FD_183996 | JGI IMG/M metagenome (GOLD analysis project Ga0209212, IMG submission 183996) | Groundwater microbial communities from Rifle, Colorado, USA - Groundwater C2 (SPAdes) (version 2) | ecosystem: Environmental > Aquatic > Deep subsurface > Groundwater | place: Rifle, Colorado... | reverse complement strand
CGGGCCGTGCTTGTACAAGGAGAACCATTAAAATGAGATTGTTGATAGTAATTGCCGTTTTCGGGTTGACGCTGCTGCCGCTTTGCCGGAGCGAGGCGCGCACGCTGACCCTGGAGCAGGCCCTGTCGCTGGCGATGGAGAAAAATCGCGACATCGAAAAGGCCCGTGAATATGCCAAGTACGTCCAGGGCAAATACGTGGAAGAGCGCTCGGCGGCACTGCCGCAGCTCTCCCTGAACGGTTCGGCCGGGATTTCCCGGGATCAGAGCCAGCAGGCGCTGATGGGCATCGCCCCGCGCCAGTACAACGGCCTGATCGATCTGACGCTTTCACAGCCGCTCTACACCTGGGGCAAGATCAACGCCGCGATCCGGGCCGCCGAGTACGGCCTTAAAACCGCCGACCAGCAGCTGCGGCTCTACCGCCAGGCCGCCTATCGGGACGTTTCGGCCGGCTATTACGACATCCTGCTGGCGCGTGAACTGCACAACCTGGCTTTGGAAAATCAATCCCAGAAAGTCCGCCATCTGGACGAAGCCAGGCGCAAATATGCGGCCGGTGTGGCCACCGACTATGACGTGCTGGCGGCCGAAGTGGCGACGGAAAACGCCCGTCCCGAAGTCATCCGCAGCGACAACGCCATCCGCATCGCACGCGAACGGCTGCGTTTCCTGCTGGCGCTGGGACCGGAAGAGGTGGATGTGGTGGGTTCCCTGGAGATGCCGTCGGCCGATCGGCCGACGCCCGAAACCTACGAGCAGGCGCTGCTCTCCGCCGGCAAGCAGCGCCCGGAACTGGCAGATCTGCGGCTGCGAATCGGTGTCTATGAAGAACTGGTAACCATTGCCAACGCCGAGAACAAACCACGGCTGGACCTGAAGGGAGGTGGCGGCTGGCACTGGACCAGCCTGGATGAACCGGGTCCGAACCGGACTGCCGACGGCGCCGCCTGGAGCGTGGGGGTCTACCTGTCCTTCCCCTTCTTTGACGGCTTCAGGAGCAGCGGAAAAGTTGCCCAGGCCAGGAGCGATCTGCGCACCAGGCAGATCGAGGAAACCAGGCTGCTGGATTCGATCGCGCTGGAGGTACGCGAGGCCGCTTACGCGCTGCGCGAGGCCGCCGAGGTCTACGAAGCGGTCTCCGGAACGGTCCGGCAGGCGGAACGGCTTGTGCAGATGGCGGAAAAAGGGTATGAGTATGGTGTCAAGATCCGGCTGGAGGTTGAGGATGCGCAGCTGAACCTGCTCCAGGCCAGGAGCAATCTGGCCCGGGCGCAGCGCGACTACCGCGTGGCGCGAGTCAACTACGAGTGGGCATCGGGTGTGGCGGGCGAGCAGTGAATCAAAGTGCATTCCCGTTTAGCGGGGGCAGGAAAGAAATAATATGATTGCGACACCGCTGGAATTCATCGGCAACAGGTTGATATACGGTCTGCGGATCATCGGAGAAGTGCTGACGCTGCTGTGGCGCACGGTTGTCTCCTGCCGCGAGATCCCCCGCAACCTGCCGGCGATCTTTGCCCAGGCCGCGATTATCGGCTATGAAACCGTGCCGGTGGCCTCGGTGATGGCCTTCTTCGTCGGCATGGTGCTGGCGCTGCAGACCGGCATTGAGCTGGCCAAATACGGCACGCAGGATATCATCGGCAGTGTCGTCGGTTTTTCGATGGTGCGGGAGCTGGGACCGGTGATGACCAGTTTCCTGGTGGCCGGACGCGCCGGCAGCGCCATGGCGGCCGAAATCGGCGTGATGAAGGTTTACGAGGAGATCGACGCGCTCAAGACCCTGGACATCGATCCGGTGCGCTACCTGGCCATGCCACGCCTAATCGCCGGACTGATCTGCGTCCCGATCCTGACGGTTTACGCCGACTGCGTCGGCATCGCCGGCGGCGCGATTATCAGTCACCTGCACCCGCGCCTGTTCATATCCTACGGCACCTATGTGGATTCGCTGCGAATAGCGCTCAAGCCGGCCGAGATCGTGATCGGCCTGACCAAGTCTTTCGTCTTCGGCGGCATAATCTCGCTGATCTCCTGCTACGTCGGCTTCAACACCTCCGGCGGGGCCAGGGGCATCGGCATCTCCACCACCCGCTCGGTGGTGCTCTCATTCATGCTGATCCTGATCGCCGATTATTTTTTGACCAGACTGCTGATGTGACAATTATGCCGGCAACTACTTGACCGGCAACGGTTTTCAAAAGATATTATTTCGCCATATACATTGTGGACATCTGTGCAGCAATTTCTACAAATTTGTGCCTCAACCCCTTTGGCGCAACAACTTCTACCCGTTCCCCATATCCCCGCAGCCACCAATGGAGCTGTAATGTATCTTCAACGGTGGCGGTCAATTCAAATGCACCATCTTCCCGTAAGGTAATTTTCTGATCTACAGAAATGGGAGCTTCCTCCAGCCTTATTATGTCTTCCTTATTTCCAAACTTAATCACAAGGCGTATTGGCCCGCCTACCGGGAAAGTCAACTCTCTTGCTATGTAAGCGTCAAGATCAAAGTCAGCTGGCACTGATACGGGTTTATTCAGCAACTCTATCTTCAGGATACGATGGAGTAGCAACAACACCGGATCTTGATGCTCATTCAACGATGCAATCAGGTATGTCAGGCCATCTACAAACGCCATACCCAATGGGTTTACTTCGTATGTCTTCTTTCTGCCGGTCATTGTACGGTAATCGGCTTTGAATCGTCGCTCCTCCAGCAATGCCGAATAGACGGAATCGGTGACATCTTCAGTCACTACAGGCGGTATCATGGCCAGGTTGCGGGTAACAACCCTTATCTTATCAGGCCAGCGTGACAGGGTTGATTCTTTTGTCAGTTTTAGACGTTCATCAGCGGCTTTGATATATGGTTTAAGAGCGCTAATTACTCCATGAGGCATCATTCTGGTAATATGTTTTTCTGCCAGTTTGAAGGTTAGAGCAGTAACCGGGTCCATATTGGGGATATCAAAGGCGGTTGCGTCCTTACGCCAACACCATCCCGCAGGTCGATTATCATCGCATTCAAGGGGAAACTCGCTCGCCTCCAATGTGATCAGGTCTCGTTGAACGGTACGTAGAGTGGTTTCGATGCCATACTCGGACTTCAGGCGCTCACGAATTTCAGTTGTCGAAATACGTACCCGACGGGGGATCATACGCAGAATCAAATCAGCCAATGGCGGTAGAGGGTGTCCACTACTTATTCCTTCGAACGGAGGCGATGGGTTTTTCCTGGCTTCGGATTCGCTCCAACAGTACCGAGGCCGGTTCGTCGTTCGGATCCTGCGGCACCAGTTCGCCCCGAAATGCCTTGGACAGGATGGATTGGGTGAGCTTGTCTATGTGGGTTTTTGCCTTTATGTAGCGGGTTTCGAGCTGGTCGCTGAGGGAGAAGAAGGATTCGACGCGACGGACGATTTCTTGTTGTTCGGGGAGAGAGCAAAACCTTACTGGTAATTTCCGGAGCTGAGTTGTGTTAATTCTGGGGCGTGTGACTCCATGTATTTGCTCAACAAGATGATTGTAAGATTCTTGGGTAACAAGCTGATAAACAAGATATTGCCTGTCAATATTGTTATTTGGACGCAGACAGAAACAATCTGCTTTGGCTATTGATTTGGTCGCCAATTTGGGAAGTAAACAGGCACGAACCTCTTCAGAAATAAATGAGGCAAAAATGATGTCATTTCCGCCGACAGTATGCCTTCTGAGGGTTTCATATTTTTGTAAACTGACGAAAGTCTCTTTCTCAAAATTGAATCTCAAATGTCCAACATTCTCCAAACGAATGACTTGAACACCTGTGTCAGTGTAATCAGAAGATTTGAGATTTGATCCAAATGGACCGTCAAATATTCCACCTTTCGGTAAAACATCATCCAATAGAATCCAGTTCCACCCTTCCGGCAACTCCTCACCTTCTCCAATGCCACGTTCCTCCCGCCAATCCGCCGTCAGCCGCCCGGAGCAGGCAGCAGTCAGCACGGCCTGACGGAAACGCTTGAGGATGACCGGAATCTTTGCCAGTCGCTTCAGACTGGCGTCCACCTTTGCCAGCACTTCTTCAAGCTTGGCCACAATGCGGCGTTGTTCGTTGAGGGGAGGGAGAGGGACTGGATGTTTTCTGACTATTTCCTGACTGATATTAGGTTGTGCTCCCCCTTGACCAAGTTCAATAAAGGTCTGCCTTTCAGAGAGTAAATAGAAAAAAACATATTTGGGGTGTTCAGGCTTGCTTTATTGCTTAATATCAGTGATAGCCGCGATTTGTATTTGACTGTATATGTATAAGGTATGTATAAATAATTATGAAGATCATCTGGGATAACAACAAAGCCGTAAGCAATTTCAAAAAACACCGGGTTACCTTTGACGAGGCGGCTACTTGCCTCCTTGACCCAATGGCGCTTGTTGATGAGGACCCGAACGCGCAAGGAGAACAGCGCTTCATTATGATCGGCATGAGTAACAGCATCCGTCTCATCACAGTCTGTTATGCCTTGCCGGACGAAGTGACCATCCGAATTATATCGGCCCGTAAACCAACAGGCAGAGAGGAAGCCAGCTATGCGCAAGGAATATGATTTCAGCAATGCCAAACGGGCAAAGGATGTCCCGCACCTTGCCAAACTTCAGTCTGAAAACACCAAGGGTAAAACCCGCATCACAACCTATCTTGATAATGACGTTGTGGAGTGGCTTAAAGCCCGTGGCGAAGCTGAAAACAAAGGATACCAGACCGTTTTGAATGAACTGCTGCGCAAACAACTTGTTCCTGAAAAACCGATCGCGGAAGTATTGCGACAGGTGATTCGGGAGGAACTGAAAAACGCCGCCTGAGAACCATATGGATCAATCGTCGGATGAACCGGAACCCTTTGAAGGCTTGTTGTTACTTCGGTACTGCACCGCAATTCCGGATGAATTTACAAATCGGTTATGATCTGAAATTTGCGGATATGAAAAATGGAGCAAAAATCGCTGCAATAAGTTTATATGAGACTCGCTGCTTGAAGTACGGTTGCAACAGAGGAACAGAAAACTGATGAAAATCCTGCACACATCGGATTGGCATATCGGCAGGGCGCTGTATGGCCGCAAACGCTACCAGGAGTTCGAGCGTTTTCTCGACTGGCTGATCGACTGCATCAGCTCCGAGGGGATCGAGGCGCTGCTGATCGCGGGGGATGTCTTCGACAACGGCACCCCCAGCAACCGGGCGCTGGAGCTATACTACCGCTTCCTCTGCCGCTGCGCCGGCGCGGGCTGCCGGCACGTGGTGGTCATTGCCGGCAATCACGATTCCCCGTCGCTCCTGAACGCTCCCCGCGAGGTGCTGCGCTTCCTGAATGTCCACGTGGTCGGCTGCATGGCCGAGGCCGGGGATGAACTGGTGCTGCTTGACGATGCCCAGGGCCGGCCGCAGCTGATCGTCTGCGCCGTTCCCTATCTGCGCGACCGGGACATCCGCCGGGCCGAGGCCGGGGAGACTTTTGAAGACAAGGGGCGCAAGCTGGTGGAGGGCATCCGCGATCATTACCGGCAGGTGGGCGAAGCGGCCGTTGCCAGACGCGCCGGGCTGGGAGGGAACCTGCCGATCGTCGCCATGGGTCACCTTTTCACCAGCGGCGGCCGTACCGTGGAGGGAGATGGCGTACGGGAACTGTACGTGGGCACTCTCGGCCAGGTGCGGGCCGACATCTTTCCGGACTGCTTCGACTATCTGGCCCTCGGGCATCTGCATGTGGCGCAGCTGGTAAGCGGCTCGCAGGCCCGCCGCTATTCGGGCTCTCCGCTGCCGATGAGTTTCGGCGAGGCCGGTCAGCGCAAGATCGTGGTGGCGCTGGACGTGGACTCCGACGGCGTTCGAGCAAGTGAAATAGTCGTGCCCTGCTTCCAGCGGTTGGCAACGCTGCGCGGCGACTGGGACAGCATCAGCAGGCGCATGGGGGCGCTGAAAAAGGAGCATGCTCCGGTCTGGCTGGAGGTGATCTATGACGGGGACGAGCTGATCGGCGACCTGCAGGAGCGCCTGCGCGAACTGGCCGATGGAACTTCGCTGGAAATATTGCGGGCAAAGAACATGCGCCTGGTGGAGCGGACCTTGAGCCGCATGGCGAGCGAAGAGACCCTGGATGACCTCACCGTTGACGATGTTTTCGCCCGTTGCCTGGCGGCCCATGAGGTGCCGCCGGAACAGCAGGCCGAACTGGTGGAGGCCTTCCGCGAGACGCTGGCCGCGCTGCACGAAGATGCCGCTTTGGGTGAGCTATGAAGATCCTTCGGCTCTCCTTCAAAAACCTGAACTCGCTGGCCGGTGTGTGGGATATCGATTTCAGGCATCCGGACTACGTCTCCAGCGGTATCTTCGCCATCACCGGACCCACCGGCGCCGGCAAGAGCACCATCCTCGACGCGATCTGCCTGGCGCTTTACGGTCAGACCCCCCGCCTCGGCCGGATCTCCCAGAGCGAAAACGAAATCATGTCGCGCCAGACCGGCGAATGTTTTGCCGAGGTTGAATTCGAAACGGCCAAGGGGCGCTTCAGCTGCCACTGGAGCCAGCACCGCTCGCGCAAGCAGGCCGACGGCCAGCTACAGTCCCCCAAACATGAAATTTCCGATGCCGCAAGCGGGATGATCCTGGAATCGAAGCTGAGGGGCGTGATTGAAAAAGTCGAGGATGTCACCGGCATGGACTTCGATCGCTTCACACGCTCGATGCTGCTGGCGCAGGGAGGCTTCGCCGCCTTCCTGCAGGCCCGCCCCGACGAGCGTGCCCCGATCCTGGAGCAGATCACCGGCACCGCCATCTACAGCCGGATTTCGATCAAGGTTCATGAACGCACCTCGGAGGAGCGCAAGCGCCTGGCGGAGCTGCGGGCCGAGCTGGATGGCATCCGGCTGCTGACGCCCGCGGAAGCGGAGGAGCTGCAGCTGGAACAGTCCATGCTGCAACGCTCGGAAGCCGCCCTGGCCACGGATGCGCGGATTATCGGCGAAGCCCGCGCCTGGCGGGAGCGGATGGCTGCTCTTGAAGCGGAACTGCTGCAACTGGAGCAGGAGCGGACTGCGCTGGAAGCGCGCAAGGTTGCGGCAGCGCCGGAACTGGAACGGCTGGAGCTGGCCGGGCGAGCGTTGAAACTCGGCGGCGGGCATGCCCGGATCGGTCTGATGCGAACGCAGCAGGAGTCGGAGCGGGGCGAACTGATGACCGCCACGGAGCTGATTCCACAGCGTCAGCTTGATTATCAGGCCGCTTTTGAGGCTTTGGAACTGGCCGAGGCCGGGCTGGCAGGAGCAAGGAGTGAACAACTCCGCGAGGCGGAACTGATCCGCCAGACACGCGAGCTGGATGTCAGGCTGGGCGAGATGCAGGCCGGACTGCAGCGGTTGGCGGACGAGATCGAAAAGGGCCGGCGCCAGAACGGTGACTATCGCAGTGCGATCAAGGAGTGCGAACTTCGCATCCATGGAAGCGAGGAGCAGCTGCGGGAAGTGGCGGCTTTTCTGGCCGAACAGCGCGCCGATGCCGGGCTGGCCGAGGCCCTGGCCGGGATCGAACAGCAGCTGAAATCGCTCCAGTCCCTTGACAGGCAGTGCCGCGAGACCAGCGACAGGCTGGCGGGTCAGGTGGCGCTGATAGAGAACGCTACTCTGGCGCTCGGCCGGGCCGAGAGTGCCTGGTTGGAGTCGCAACGAGCCGTGACCGAGGCTGAAAGCCGGCTGGCCGGGATCGTCGAGGCTCGTTCGGCGCTGCTGCAGGAACGGGACCTGTCCGCCTGGCGTTCGGACGCGGAGACTCAGGCAAACCGCCTGAACCGCCTGGAAATTCTGACTGAAATTGTGGCGCGGATTGAAGAGCAACGCTCGAAACTGGCGGAACGTCAGCCGCGCCTGGAAACGCTCGAACAGCAGCGCCGGGAACTGCTGCGGCAGGAGGCTTCTCTGGCCGGCGAATCGGAGCTGCGAGAGCAGCTTGTACGGGGCTTGCAGGATAATCTCGTACTGATCAACCGCGTCTGCAGCCTGGAAGAGGATCGCCGACGGCTGGTGGATGGCGTGCCCTGCCCCTTGTGCGGTTCCCCGGAGCATCCCTACGCCGCCGGAAATATTCCAGAGCCGGACCAGGCCCGGCAACAGCTGGAGTCGGCTCTTGCCGAATCCAGGGAAGTCAGCGAGCGGCTTTCGCGGATCAGGGCTGAGCAGGGCGCGCTTGAAATGGATCTGCAGCGCTCCGTCCAGGAGCTGGAAGAAATCAGGCAGCGGCTGCTGCGTGACGAGACCCTCTGCACCAATGCATTTGCCGAACTGGGAATGGTGGGCGAAGCGGGCGCGGCTGCAGCCGTGGAACAGTGGACGCGGGCCATCAGCAGCGAAAGCGAGGTCTGTCGGGGAGAACTGCTCAAACTGCGGGCCGTGATAGAGGAGGGTGGACTGCTGGAACAGCAGGAACGCGACGCCCTGGCCGCGCTTGCCCGGCTCAAGGACGAACTTGCCGGGCATGACCGGGCTCGGCTGGCCGCCCGACTGGGACAGGAGGCGGCGCATTCGGAACATGCCCGGCTGGAGGCGGAATCCGTTGAACTCCTGGCCGGACTTGGCCGGGTGCGGGCCGAGCTGGCCAATGCGGTCGCAGCCTATGGCTGCAGCGAAATCGATCCGGATAGCGCCGGCCGCTTGCTGGCCGAACTGGGCGGGCGCCGCGACCGCTATCTGCAGCGGCTGCAGGCCCGGGAGCGGCTGGAAAAAGAGTACGCTGATTTTACCGCCGGGCGGGAGAAACAGCTGGCGCTGCTGGCGGAATCGGAAAAAATGCTGGCGGAGCGGGAACTGGAGCTGAATGACAGGGGCACGCAGCGGGATGCGCTGGTCGAACAGCGCCTGGAACTCTACGGAGAGCGCAGCCCGGATCTGGAGGAAAAACGTCTGGCCGATGCGCTGCGGCAGGCCGGCGAACTGCGTGAAGCGGCGCTCAAACGCCATAATCTCCTGCAGGCCGAACTGGACGGATTGAAGGTCCGGATTGAACGCCTGACCATGGCGATTGCCGGGCGAGGCGATGAGCTCTCCCGGCTGGAGTCGGACTTCCTGCTGCGCCTGGCCGAGGCCGGTTTTGCCGACGAGGAGGCCTTTTTGCAGGCCTGCCTGCCGCAGGAGCGTTTCGAACAACTGAAGGGGATGGCCGATTCGCTGGGCAGGGACGAGGCCGCGCTTCTGGGGCGCCTGAAAGATCGCCGGGAGGCCCTGGCGGCCGAGCTGGAAAAGAACCTGAGCGACAAGACACTGGAATTGATCCGTGAAGAGCAGGCGGCCGTCACCGGACGACTGGTCGAATTGCAGAAGGAGTTGGGCGCGCTGGAGCTGAAGTTGCGGCAGCACGACGAACAGCAGCAGCGCCACCAATCCCGGCTTCAGGCGATTGAGCTGCAGCAGCGCGAATGCGGCCGTTGGGAGCGCTTGCACAGCCTGATCGGTTCCGGCGACGGCAAGAAATTCCGCAACTTCGCCCAGGGGTTGACCTTCGAGCTGATGGTGGCCCACGCCAACCGCCAGTTGCAGAAGATGAGCGACCGCTACATCCTGGTGCGGGACGGCGGCGAACCGCTGGAGCTGAACGTGATCGACAACTATCAGGCCGGGGAGGTGCGCTCCACCAAGAACCTTTCCGGAGGCGAGAGCTTCATCGCCAGCCTGGCCCTGTCACTGGGCCTTTCCAGCATGTCCAGCCGCAACGTGCGCGTGGATTCCCTGTTTCTCGACGAAGGTTTCGGAACCCTGGACGAGGATGCGCTGGAAACCGCGCTGGAAACCCTCTCCGGGCTGCAGCAGGACGGCAAGCTGATCGGCATCATCTCGCATGTCCCGGCGCTCAAGGAACGCATCGGCACCCAGCTGCAGGTAGAGGCCGGCAGCGGCGGGCGCAGCAGCCTGAGCGGCCCCGGCTGCCGGCGGGTTTCCTGACCGGGCCATGCCGACTCTGAACAGGAGGGGATAAAGCTTGACATTGCCGGATGCATTATTTAGATAAAGACTCCCCGCCAGCGCAGCACAAATCTATGACTAATGAGAGCAAGTGATTATTATGACTGAAAAAACACCGTTGCAGGATATCATCGCCGCCCGCATCAGCGAACAGGGGCGGATAACATTTGCCGATTTCATGGGAGCCTGCCTGTATGAACCGGGGCTGGGCTATTACACCTCCCCCGGCCGCAAGGTGGGCGCCGAGGGGGACTTCTATACCAGCATCACGGTGCATGCCGCCTTCGGGCGCGTGATCGCCCGCGAAATCGCCCAGATGTGGCGCTGCATGGAGACGCCGGACACCTTCACCCTGGTGGAGTGCGGCGCCGGCAACGGGCGGCTGGCGTGCGACATCATGGATTTTCTGGCGCAGCGCGAACCGGAGATGTACCGGGGCCTGCGCCTGGTGCTGGTCGAGAAGGAACCGTCGCTGGAGTCGGCCCAACGGGCGATGCTGGCGGCGCATGTGGAAAAGATGCAGTGGCTTTCCCCGGAAGAGTTTGCCTCCGGCCGCTTTACCTTCAGCGGCTGCCTCTACTCCAACGAGCTGATCGACGCGCTGCCGGTGCATCGCGTGCTGATGACCCCCGAGGGGCTGCGGGAGATTTACGTGGTGCTGAAAGAGGGGGAGTTTGCCGAAGAGCTCGGCGAACTTTCCACACCGGCGATTGCCGGGCAACTGGAACGGATCGGCGTTGAACTGCATCCCGGCCAGGAGGCCGAGGTCAACCTGAACGGGCCGGAGTGGCTGTCGTCGGTATACGGGGTACTTGAGCGCGGTTTCGTGCTGACGGTCGATTACGGCTATCCGGCCGAGGAGCTGTACGCGCCGCACCGCAAGCGGGGAACGCTGCTCTGTTATTACCGCCACCAGACCGAGGAGAATCCCTACATCCGCCAGGGACTGCAGGACATCACCGCGCATGTGGATTTCACCAGCCTGATCAGGCGCGGCGAAGAGCTGGGGATGCAGAACGTCTGGTTCGGCGAACAGTACCGTTTCCTGCTGTCGGCCGGCATCATCAACGAGCTGGAAGACCTGGAGCTTTCCGATATTTCCAATGAGGAAAAACTGCGTCTGCGCCTGACACTCAAGAAACTGATCGTACCCCAGGGGGGCATGGGCGACACCTTCAGGATACTGGTGCAGTCCAAGGGGGTTACGGACCCGAAACTGCTCTGCCAGCGCAGGATCGGTTTCTGATGCCGGCGCTGCCCTCCCCGGATATCCGCGGTATCGTCTTTGACCTGGACGGCACACTGTACGTCTGCAACGCCTTTGCCGACACGATCCAGGATGCGGCCAACGCCTATATCGCCGGGTTGCTGGGAATCAAACAGACCCAGGCCTTTCAGCTGATGGCCGACACCCGGGCGCGACTCACGCGGGAACACGGCTCGGTCCAGACGCTTTCGGCGGTCTGCGCCGAACTCGGCGGCGACATCAGGGCGCTGCACCGCCATTTCGAGGAGGTGCTTCAACCGGAGGAGTACCTGGTCCGGGATCTGCGGGTGATCGGGCTGATGACGAGCCTGGCGCGTCATTTTTCACTGTACGTCTACACCAACAACAACCGCGGCCTGGCGACCCGCATCATCAGCCACCTCGGGCTGGAGGGACTGTTTCGGCAGGTCTTTGCGATCGACGATGCCTGGCGCTCCAAGCCGGATGAGCGGATGCTGGCCGAAATCCTGGAAAAGACCGGCCTGGCGCCGGCCGAAGCGCTATTCGTGGGGGACCGCTACGATGTGGACCTGCGCGTACCGGAACAGTACGGCTGTCCGGTATATCTCAGCCGCACCGTTGAACAGCTGCTGCGGCTGGAGGAGTTGCTTGCCAGCCGTGCCGAACCGGTTTAAACCTCAAATTCATGGTCGAAAGTCAAAAGCCCCCTCGCTGCAGCGAAGGGGCTTTTGACTTATTGATTAGTTCTAATCCGCCGCTAGTCCCTTCTCCCTGAGGGAGAAGGTGGCCGAAGGCCGGATGAGGGGGGCTGAAATGCTACTAACATCAACCTTTCCCCCTCACCCTGGCCCTCTCCCTCAGGGAGAGGGGACTGCTTAGCAGTCTTTGCGGCAGATTAGAACGAATCAGATTTAATCTTATTGCTGATGCCGCCGGTGATCCGTTCACTCCGCCGCGCGCCGCAGGTATGCCAGCAGCTCCTGCATGTCCGCCGGTGGTTCGACCGTAAATTCCATGTATTCGCCGCTGGTGGGGTGGATGAAGCCCAGGCAGCGGGCGTGCAGTGCCTGACGCCCGAGCCGGTTGATCATGCCGCGCAGCTGGGTGTCGGGAATGTTGTTGATCCGGCCGCCGTCCGGGTAGAGCGGGTCTCCCAGCAGCGGAAAGCCGGCTTCGGTCATGTGCACCCTGATCTGGTGGGTGCGCCCGGTTTCCAGCCGCAGTTCCACCAACGAGACCCGGTTGTAGCGCTCCCTGACCCTCCAGCGGGTCACGGCGTGCTTGCCGTGTCTGGCCTTGCCCGACAGCCGCAGTCGTTCGGTCGGGTGCCGCCCGATGATCCCTTCTATTTTGCCCGAATCTTCCGCCGGACAGCCGTAAATCAGCGCCTGGTAGATGCGCTTGACCGAATGGACACTGAACTGTGCCGACAGCGCCTGGTGGGACCGGTCACTCTTGGCAACCACCAGCACGCCGGAAGTGCCCTTGTCCAGGCGGTGGACGATGCCGGGGCGCAGCTCCCCGCCGATGCCGGACAGGTCGGTGCAATGGGCCAGCAGTGCGTTCACCAGCGTGCCGCTGGCGGTGCCCGGTCCCGGGTGAACCACCATTCCGGCTTCCTTGTTGATCACGATCAGGTCGCTGTCCTCGTAGAGCACATCCAGCGGAATCGATTCCGCCTGGGGTTCTGCCGGTTGCGGTTCCGGAATTTCGATTTCCAGCCGTTCGCCCCCCTTGAGCTTGTGCGAAGGCCGTACCGCCGAGCCGTTCACCAGTACATTGCCGTTCTCGATCAGGCGCTGGATGCCGGCCCGTGACTCCCCATCCATCTCACGGCAGAGAAACAGGTCTATCCTGGTCGGTTCGCCTTCATCGGGATATTTCAGTAAAATCTTGTCCATGGTACCTCTCAATTCCGGTTAGCGGAACGGTTTTTAAAAAGCAAAGGCGTACCCGTACAGGCACGCCTTGCAGAATCATTGGTTGTTGCCGGATGCTACCAGATTGACGATTCGATCTTGCCGGCCCGCTTGATCAGCACATCCACCACCGCTATTCCGTAGATTGTCTCCGGATCGACTTCAGTAGAAACTCTGGACAGGAAATGCTGACGTCCTTCCTCCAGCTCTTCTTTGAGAATTTCAAAAATGTTGTCATTCTTGATGCCATTCTCGACCTTTTCCTTGTTGTACATGGCCACGTCGGAAAGAATAGCTCTGGCCAAGCGTTTCGCCTGATCGGGATTATCAATCATGTTCATGGAAGTTGTCCCTCATACGGTAAAGTTTTTGCACCATAGCACTATTTTACGCGTAATGCAAAGTAGATGCTTGCATCGCCCCGTCGAACAAGAATTGTCAAGTTGCCGTTGCGGCTGGAACTGATAGCGCGCTCGTATTCGGCGCTGTTGGCAATCCGCTTGCGGTTGATCGAAACGATCAGGTCGCCGCGCCGGATACCGGCTTCGGCAGCCGCTCCACCGCGCACGGTTTCAACCACGACAACACCCAGTCCCTGACCGCTGTCTTCCACCACCAGGCCGAGCAGGTCGGCCCCGTCATCCTGCTGTCCGCCCCCGCCCGACTCGCGCTGGCGCTTGGGGGCCGAGTCGGCGTTGGCCAGCGCCAGGCCCAGTTCAAGCGCCTTACCGTCGCGGAACACTGTGATCCTGACCGATTTGCCGATCCCGGCTTCGGCCACCAGGCGCTGGAGGTGGGAAGGATCCTTGACTTCCACGCCGTTCAGCGCGGTAATAACATCCCCCTGGCGGATGCCGGCCTTGTCGGCCGGGCTGCCCTTGATGATGTCGTTGACCAGCGCGCCCCTGGTATGTTTCAGACCGAACGACTGGGCCAGCTCTTCCGTTACCGGTTGAATCGTCACTCCCATGTAACCTCGGCTGACGCTCCCTTTCTGGATCAGCTGCGAAAAAATCGGCTTGGCCATGTTGATCGGGATCGCGAAGCCGATCCCCTGGCCGGCGGCGACGATGGCGGTGTTAATGCCGATGACCTCGCCATACACGTTCAACAGCGGTCCGCCAGAGTTGCCGGGATTGATCGAGGCATCGGTCTGGATGAAGTTCTCATAGGTTTCGATACCCATGTTGGAACGCCCGGTTGCGGAGATAACGCCGACCGTCATTGTGCGGTCCAGTCCGAAGGGGTTGCCGATCGCTATCGCCCACTGGCCCACATCCAGTTTGTCCGAGTCACCCAGCACCGCTGCCGGAAGATCGGCGGCGCTGATCTTGATCACGGCGATATCGCTCTTCTGGTCGCCGCCGACGACCTTGGCGTCGTAGACCTTGTCGTTGGATAACTTGACCTGGATGCTTTCGGCATCGCGCACCACGTGGTCGTTGGTGACGATGTAGCCATCCTTGCTGATCAGGAAGCCGGAGCCGAGGCTCTTGTCCCGCCGGGTCTGGGGCGCTCCAAAGAAGTCCTCGAAAAACGGGTTCATTTCGAAGAAGGGTTGAACGATCTTCTTGCGGCTGACGGTCGAGATGTTGACCACACAGGGGGTAACTTTTTTGGATACGTTGCTGAAGGCTTTCTGGGTGGAGAGGATGTCGGTCGCCACATCCTTGACCGGAGCCTCGGCTTCGCCCCCCTTGCGGTTGGATTCCAGGTACAGCGGAGAATCGCTCTTGCCGCTGCAGCCGGTCAGGGCCGACAGCAACAGCGAACAGAGCAGGATTAAAGGCAGTTTTCTGTGCGGGAATTTCATATCGTTCCAACTTTCTAAATGCAATGAGATCAGTCTGCCAAAAGACTAATCATCTTCATTCAAGATGTCAATTGCATTGAAGAATGCTTTGACATTGCCGGGTCGTGGCGATTCGGTTTACACGACGTTTTACACACCATAATAATGTTATTGAATCACAGCACGGTTTGTGTAAAAGTGCATATGATAGTTGCGAAATTTCATGGGGGGAAATCGGATGGGCGACATCAAGGCACAGATCAAAGCGTTTCGAATCGGCGAGAAAATCAGGGCACTGCGTCAGCAGAAGCGGCTGACGCTTCAGGAGCTGTCCGAGCTGACCACTCTATCCAAACCGCTTTTGTCCCAGATCGAAAATCAGCAGGTGATACCTCCCTTGGCCACTTTGCTGAAAATAGCCAAGGGGCTCAAAATCGACATACACTTCTTTTTCGAGGATGAGGGCAACCGCCAGAAGTATGTGCTGACAAGGCGCGAGGATGTCCGGGAAGATGAAAAAGTGCCGCGTCCGGTGACCAATGACGTCACCCGCCCCTACACCTATCATTCCCTGGCACAGGGTTTGCGGCACAAGCATATGGAACCGTTCCTGGTGGAATTTGATAAACGGGAGTGGGACGATGCGCTGTTCTTCAAGCACGAAGGGGACGAGGAGTTCATCTATGTCACCGATGGGGAGCTGGATTTCCACTACAACAATGAAGTTTTGAGAATGCGCGCCGGAGACAGCATCTATTACGATTCCAGCCAGTTGCACGGCTGGGTGGCGGTCGGAGAAGGCAAGGCGCGTGCTGTGGCGGTGATGTACACCAAGGAATAAGTCAGTATCCGGAGCCGATATCGACCTCAACCTGATTCGGGAGGTGTCCGATGAAAGTGCAGGTTCTTTCCCATTACGACACGATTGAAACCGTCAATGTCCGCGATCTCAGGCGCCTGATCGCGGCCGGAGAGGTGCTGGCGTTCCGCCGGTCGAGTGGCTGGGTCAAGGTCGGCTGCGAGCCGGTCAGGGGAGACGGCGGCGGGGACTATGACGGGCCTGAGCGTCGCAACTTCAGGCAGAAGCCGCTTGACGAAGAACCGTTGTCGGGTGGGAACCATCGAGTGATAGCGGTGACAGGGCCGGAACCGGAATGGTGACTGCCGGGCAAGTTAACATATTCAGATTGGCGGAGACCTCCTCCGCCTTTTTTTGTAGCTGAGGACAGGTCCTGAACTGCTCTCCGGATTTTCAATTTGAACCCACGTACATCATCTCCTTGATTCCCACATCCCGTTTCAATCCAGCCGACAGAACTTTGCCTAAATAATATCAACGAAACAAGACTTGTTTAGTCTTGATTGCGGATATCGTGTTATAATGAGTCCGTAAAAGGAGGTGAGTTATATGAACGCACTGGATTTTATGACAAGATTCGAAGAGGACTGCCTGCGTTTTTATGAAACTCTGGGCAGCGACAGGCATGATCCTGAGCTGAACGAGTTGTATGGCTTGCTGGCAGAGAGTCAGAAAAAACATCTGGATGCCCTTAAAGCGGTCAGGGACTCATCCATCAGCAGTGGCGCGGAGTCCATGCTGGTGGAGCGTGCCGATCATGTGATGAACGGCTTCAGGCAGCTGTTGTTCACCCACGATATTACCAGGGAGATGAGAAATGATCGGGACGCCTTCTCGCATGTACTGCACGCTGAAGAAGAGATGATCAAGCTGTGCGAGGGAATGGCCAAGGCCGAGCCCAACGCCGGTTCCAAAGTGCTTCTGGCGTGGCTTGCCGAAAATGAAAAACGTCATCTGAACGAAATCGAGGAGATTTACAATTTTGTGGAATCGCCCGGCTGTTATCTGGAATGGGGTGAGTTTTCCAACCTCCACCCGCTTTAGCGGGGCAGGAGCCGTTGAAAGGAAGGTTTGTCATGAAAGAGCAACACTATCAGCAGGTATGTTACAGGACGGAACAGCGCGATGAAGGCGTTGTGCTGAAAAATCTCAAGACCGGAGAAAAGGGCGTGTCATTCGGCTGTACCCTTGCCGGGGAAACGGTGCAGGTTCGCCTTGAAAACGGGGAGCTTGATTCGTGGGAACGCAAGGAATGTTCTGAAATGACCCATTGATCGTAACGGCGGCAGGTTGCGACCGTTTTTTATATTCAGGCCGGATTTTCCGGAAATCAGTGGTATATTCCAGCGCAGGGTCTGTTTGTTTGAAACGTCCTATTTCAGGCAGACCCTGCATCCGGTTTTGAGGTGATATCATGGAAACCAGACTGAGGGCTACTCTCCCGGACCAGGAGTTATTGAAACTATACGAACAGATGGTCCTGTCAAGGGAGTTTGAGGAGTCGTGCGCCGAGCAGTACACCAAGGGGCACATAACCGGATTTCTGCATCTGTACAGCGGTCAGGAAGCGGTGGCGGTGGGCGCTACCGCCGGTCTGCACAAGGATGATTACATTCTTTCCGCCTATCGTGAGCATGCCCAGGCCATTGTGCGGGGCGCCGACCCGCGCCGGGTGATGGCCGAGCTGTTCGGCAAGGCCACCGGCGTCTGCAAGGGGAAGGGCGGTTCGATGCATCTTTTCGACCCGGCCCTGAACTTCATGGGGGGCTATGCGATCGTGGGGGGGCAGTTCCCGATTGCGGTCGGCTTGGCCTTTGCAGCCAAATACCGCCAGGAGGACCGGATAGCGGCCTGCTTCTTCGGAGACGGCGCGGTCAACCAGGGCACCTTCCACGAGTCCCTCAACTGGGCTCGCCTGTGGGAGCTTCCGGTGCTTTTCATCTGTGAAAACAATTTCTACGGCATCGGCACCGAGGTGCACCGCTCCTCGGCGCTGGCCAGTATCCACAAGCGCACCTGCGGTTATGACATCCCCTCCGAAAAGGTGGACGGCATGGACGTGGTGGCGGTCTACAAGGCCATCAAGTACGCGGCCGAGAAGGTACGCGAGACCTCTCACCCTTATTTTATCGAGGCGGTCACCTACCGTTTCCGGGGGCACTCCATGGCCGATCCGGCCAAATACCGCAGCGTAGCCGAACATGAGGTCTGGAAGTCGCGTGATCCGATTCCGGCGCTGGCCAAACGGCTTGTCGCCGAGGAAATCACCACCGATGAGCACCTGGCCGGGATTCGCAACAAGTGCCTGGCGCTGGTGCAGGAAGCGGTCAAATTTGCCGAGGAATCCCCCTGGCCGGAGGATTCAGAAGTCTATAACGATATTTATGTTTAGCCACAGAGAATGTATTCAACCTGAGTGCTCTCTATGGCGAATGGATTTTGGAGGTGCATCATGTCTGAAATGACCTACCGGGATGCTTTGAACCTGGCCCTGAAGGAGGAGCTGCGCCGCGACCCGTCGGTGGTGCTGTGGGGGGAGGACGTGGCGCTCTACGAGGGGTCGTTCAAGGTGACGCGCGGACTTTTGGCCGAATTCGGCGAAGAGCGCATCAAGGATACCCCGATCTCGGAAAACACGATTGTCGGGGTCGCGGTCGGCGCTGCCATGGGCGGTCTGAGGCCGGTGGCGGAGCTGATGACGGTCAACTTCGCGCTTCTGGCGATGGACCAGATCATAAACCACATGGCCAAGATCCGCTCGATGTTCGGCGGCCAGACCTTCCTGCCGATGGTGGTGCGCATGCCGGGCGGTGGCGGCAGCCAGCTGGCGGCGCAGCATTCACAGTCGCTGGAGAGCTACTTCATGCACTGTCCCGGACTGCATATCGCCTACCCGGCCACACCGGCCGATGCCAAGGGGCTTTTGAAGAGCGCCATCCGCGACAATAATCCGGTGATCTTCCTGGAGCACGAACTGCTCTACAACAGCAAGGGAGAGGTGCCGGACGACCCGGAGTTCCTGGTGCCGTTCGGTCGGGCCAATATCATCAGAAGCGGTACGGACGTGACCATCGTGGCCTACGCCCGCATGAGCATCCTGGCGCTGCAGGCGGCCGGCGAGCTGGAGAAGGAGGGTGTCTCCTGCGAGGTGATCGACCTGCGTACACTCAGTCCGCTGGACAGTGAGACATTCATCGCATCGGCCCGCAAAACCGGCCGGGCCGTGGTGGTGGAGGAGTGCTGGGGAACGGCGGGGTTGGGCGGAGACATCGCCCACCGCATCCACGAGGCCTGCTTTGACAACCTGCTGGCTCCGGTCAGGAGGGTATCTGGGCTGGATGTGCCGATGCCCTATTCGCGCAAGATCGAAAAGATCTGCATCCCCCGGGCCGAAACCATTGCGGATGCGGTGCGCGAGGTTGTCGGCCGGAAATATTGAAATGTAATTCCAATTGAAATAACGGGGGAGAATATGGCGACAGAAATCACGATGCCCAAGCTTTCTGATACGATGACTGAAGGTCAGTTGGGGGCGTGGCGCAAGAGCGTCGGCGAAAAGATCGAGCGCGGCGATATCATCGCCGAGGTGGAAACCGACAAGGCGACGATGGACCTGGAGGCCTTTGCTTCCGGAGTGCTGCTGGAACAGCTGGTTCAGGCCGGGGAACTGGTGCCGGTCGGCACGGTTATCGGCCTGATCGGGCTGCCGGGCGAGGCCATGCCGGCAGAGCCGCCTCCCGTGAAAGTTCCCGTGCCTGAGGCAAAGCCCGTGATACCTGATGAAGCGGAACGTATGATTACGACCTCCGCTCCGGTTGTGGAGCGCCAGCCACAGTCCCCTGCTTTCCAGGCCGCGCCGATTGTCCGTCGCCGTGCCGTAGAGCTGGGGATCGACCTGGCCGATATTAGCGGAAGTGGTCCGGAGGGCAGGATTCTGCTGGATGATCTGGAACGGTCGCCAGGAGCAAGGCCGGTGCAGGCTGAACCAGGTATTGTCGTTGCCGCTTCCGTTGATGTGGCTCCTGCTGAAACCGCACTTCAGACCATCGCCGCGCAACCGTTCAGCCGCATGCGTGCGGCAATTGCCAAGGTCACCACCGATTCCTGGCGGACGATCCCCCATTTCTACATCTCGATCGATGTCGAAATGGGGCGTGTCGAACAGGTTGTGCGTGATTTGAAAACAGAGGGGGAGGCGCTGACGCTTAACGCGCTGATTCTGGTCGCCGTTGCTGCTTCACTGGTTAAGTTTCCGGAGCTGAATTCGGCTTTCACGGATAAGGTCATGCTGAAATATGCCACGGTAAATCTGGGTTTTGCCGTGGCGGTTGAAGGTGGACTGCTGGTGCCGGTGATCAGGGGCGCGGAAGACAAGGGCGCACGGGAGTTGAGCGCCGAGGCCGCTCGTCTGGCGTCCAGGGCGCGTTCCGGCAGCATCAGCGAAAACGAAATTTCGGGCGGCACCTTCAGCGTATCAAATCTGGGCATGCACGGTGTCAGCTCTTTTGCCTCGATCATCATGCCGGCCCAGGCAGGTATTCTGGCGGTGGGCTCGGTTGCCGACCGTCCCGTGGTCCGCAACGGGAACCTGGAGATCGGACGCCTGATGACGGCTACGCTCTCCTGCGATCACTGCATCATTGACGGCGTCTACGCAGCCGGATTCCTGAACGAGTTCAAGCGACTGCTGGAAAACCCGAACGAGCTGCCGGCCTGAAAGGAGATTGCCATGAAAATATTCATCAGCGGCGGAACCGGTTTTGTTGGTGGCCACCTGGTCCGGGAGTTGACCGGCAGGGGGCACCAGCTGCGCATACTGACCCACAGTAAACGCCCCGCAACCGAAGGGGTGGAACAGTTCGTGGGAGATGTTACCCGGCCGGAGACCTTCGAACAGGCCGCCGAGGGCTGCGATGCGGTGATCAATCTGGTCGGAATCATCCGCGAGTTCCCCTTCAGGGATGTCACTTTCAAAAAACTGCATGTCCAGGCGACCACCAACATGCTGGAGGCCGCCCGCAAGTGCGGTGTAAGTCGCTATCTGCAGATGTCCGCGCTGGGAACCCGCTCCGGCGCAGTTTCCGGCTATCACAGGAGCAAATGGCAGGCCGAGGAGCTGGTGCGCGCTTTCGGCCTGGATTGGACCATCTTTCGCCCGTCCCTGATCTTCGGCCCGAAAGATGCCTTTATCAACATGCTGGCGGCCCAACTGCGTATGGCGCCGGTGATGCCGGTGATCGGCAACGGAACTTATCGCCTGCAGCCGATCCATGCCGACGATGTGGCGCGCTGCTTTGCCATGGCGCTGGAAATGCCCGCTACGATCGGCCAGGCCTATGAACTGTGCGGCAACGACCGCATGAGCTACGGGGAACTGCTGGATACGATCGCCGTTGCCATGGGGCGCTCGAAGCCGCTCAAGCCCCATGCGCCTTTGGGTCTTATGAAGCTGATTATTCCGGTGATGCAGAATATTCCGCAATTTCCGATCACGATGGATCAGTTGCAGATGCTGCTGGAGGAGAGCATCTGTGACGGAGCCTGGAAGCGGGAATTCGGCTTTGAACCGCGAGGATTCGGCGAGGGGATCGGCGAGTATCTGCGCAAAACTTGACCAAAGACTCTTAGTGTTGTATAAGGTACGCCATGAACGTACCGTTTTTCAACACGATAGGGATGTTTATTGTTTCTGCTGCCGTTATGCTGGCAGCGGCGACAGCCAGTGCCGGTGAGATATCCGCCACTGGTGAGCCCCAGTTGAAGGAGCTCTCCTCACCCACGGCTTCCGTCCTGGAGGAGTTGCTGCTGAAGAGCAGCACCTTCGAATCCGTGGATGCTTTTGCCTCCTACTACGCCAGACGTTTTGAAGGGCGTCGCACCACCTCAGGACATCGCTACAATCCCGACAAACTGACGGCTGCGCACGCCAGCCTGCCGATGGGTACGGTGGTGAGGGTGCTTAATCCGGCCACCAAGCAGGAAGTTCATGTAACCATCAACGATCGCTGCGCTTCAAAGCCGTTCCACTTCATCGACCTCTCCCGCGCCGCCGCCAAAAAGATCGGCCTGTGGGGCAAGGGCAAGATCAAGGTGGTGATCTATCCGCTGTTGGAAGAGAGGCTGGAAGAACCGGTCTAGAAGCAGCTTGTTACAACATTAAAACTAAAAGGCCGCTGTCCCGATCTGTCCGGGAAGCGGCCTTTTAGTTTATGTTCTGATGCCGGACTATGCCGCCGCGTCGAACAATATCGTGAAGCAGGTGCCCACGTCCGCCCGGCTGGCAACTACAATGCTGCCGCCATCCTGTTCCACCAGTGTCCTGGTCACGAACAGCCCCAGTCCGGTTCCCTCGCCCGGTTTTTTAGTTGTGAAATATGGTTCGAATATCTTTGATAGCGTCGTTTCAGTCATGCCGGGGCCGCTATCGGTGATTTTTATGCAGACTCTGTTGTCGGGGGGGGCGGATGTTTCGACCAGCAGGGTTCCACCGTCGGTTTCCATCGCCTGGAGGGCGTTCATGATGATGTTGAGCAGGATCTGCTTGAGGGAGTTGTTGTTGATGCCGATCATCGGCAGGCTGTGATCCAGCCGTCTGGAAACGGTCACCCCGCGCTGGGCGGCCTCAAATTTGATGAACTCAAGTACGAAATCAATTGTAAGGTTGACATCGGATTCGCCGCCGATATCGTCATGGCTGCTGAAATTGAGCAGGCCGCGGGTCAGTTGCGAGAGACGATGCGCTTCGGAATTGATTCGACCGACCATCTCGCGTACAAACTCCGGGACCTCGTCTTCCCGCAGGATCATCTGTGCCGCCGATGTTATCACGGATAGCGGGGCGTTCAGTTCATGCACGACACCTGCCGAGATCCGTCCAAGTTCGGCCATCTTCTCGTTATAGGCCATTTGCCGGAACAGTTCATTGCTGATAGCGCCGCTGCTATGCGTGTCTGCCGGGGTGGTCATACTTGCTCCAGATGGTTAATGCTCGATTCACGGAAAGAAGCCGCCCACAATCGGGCGGCTTCCTGTGGTTTAATGACTGGTAAGACTATTGTTACATGTTGTAGCCGGACTCCGAATGCTGGGTCTGGTCGAGGCCCATGATCTCGTCTTCCTTCTCGACGCGCAGGCCGATGGTCTTGTCCAGCACGAATGTGATGATCAGCGTGACAACTACGGCGTAGGCGCCGGCGGCTACAACGGCGATCAACTGGGTCATCAGCTGTTTGGCGTTGCCGGCCAGCAGGCCGGTGGCGCCGACGGTTGCAAATACACCTGTCATGATGGCGCCGAAGGTGCCGCCGATGCCGTGTACGCCGAAAGCGTCCAGGGAGTCGTCATACTTCAGCTTGGCCTTGATCAGGATGCCGCCGTAGCAGACCAGACCGGCGGCAACCCCCATGATCAGCGCCGCGCCGGGCTGTACGAAACCGGCCGCAGGTGTGATCACAACCAGTCCGGCCACAACGCCGGAGCCGAAGCCAAGAGCGGAGGGCTTGCCGGAGTGGATCCATTCAGCGATCATCCAGGAGAGGCCGGCAGCAGCCGGGGCTATCGTGGTGGTGGCGAATGCCAGGCCAGCCAGGCCGCCGGCAGCGTCGGAGGTATTGACGCCAACGATGGCGGAGCCTGCGTTGAAGCCGAACCAGCCGAACCAGAGCAGCCCTACGCCCAGAAGGGTCAACGGTAGATTGTGCGGAGCCATGCGCTCGGTCGGATAACCGTGACGCTTGCCCAGGAAGGCCAGGAATACCAGGGCCGAGATACCGGACGAGAGATGGACGACCGTGCCGCCGGCGAAGTCCAGCGCGCCCTTCTTGAACAGCCAGCCTTCGGTCATCCAGACCCAGTGGGCCAGGGGATCGTAGACCAGGGTGGTCCAGAGCAGTACAAATACGCAGTAGGCGGAGAATTTGACGCGCTCGGCCATTGCTCCGGAAATCAGCGCCACGGTGATCATTGCGAACATGGCCTGGTACATGGCAAAGACCAGCTCAGGTATGGCGCCCGGTTCTTTGGTGTAGTTCTGGAACAGGGTCCACTCGACCGTGCCGCTGGCGGCATCTTTCATCACGATCAGGCCGTTCAGCATGAATTTGCTGAAGTTGCCGACCAGTCCCATGCCGTTCAGGTCGGGAGCAAAGGCCAGCGAGTAGCCGATCACAGCCCACTGCACGCCGACGATGCCCATTGCGACGAAGGAGTGCATCATCGTGGAGAGGACGTTCTTCTGGCGAACCATGCCGCCGTAGAACAGGGCCAGGCCGGGGATCATCAGCAGAACCAGAGCCGATGAAACCAGCATCCAGGCGGTGTCGCCGGTGTTGAGCACCGGCTTGACATCCGGAGGTGTTGCCGGTGCGGCTTCAGCAGGAGCGGCCGCTTCCGGTGCGGGTGTTGCCGCGGCCGGGGCTGCAGCGGTTGCGGCGGGGGTAGCTTCAGCTGCCGAGACAGCCGGAGCAGTGTCTTTTTTCTCTTCGGCCATGGCTGCGATCGGAGCCAGTCCGGCCATGACAACCAGCATTATTGATGCAAGGTATAGTTTCAGTTTCATGGGTATCCTCCCGATGGTTATCACGTCTTTATCAGATCGCGTCGGAGCCTTTTTCGCCGGTCCTGATGCGGACCGCTTCTTCCAATGGTATGATGAATATCTTGCCGTCGCCGATCCGGCCGGTTTTGGCTATGTTCTGGATGGTTTCTACAACCTTGCTTACCAGTTCATCACTTACGGCAATCTCCATCTTTATCTTGGGGATGAAATCGACAACATATTCAGCGCCGCGGTACAGTTCGGTATGCCCTTTCTGGCGTCCAAAACCTTTTACTTCGCTTACCGTGATGCCTTCTATGCCGATTTCATTCAGCGCATCTTTTACCTCGTCAAGTTTGAAGGGTTTTATTATCGCTTCGATCAGTTTCATTGCGTCCGCCTCCTTTCCTGCTTATATGGTTTAGCTCCTTGAAAAAGACGGGAGCGGGAGGCACCCCGCCCCCGGATTGAAGGAGGGACAGCCTAGAAGTTAATGTCAAGTTGAGTAGTGAAGGTAGGTTTGCCCCCGGTAAGTGTTTCCTGGGCCGGATTGTAAACGTTCACGCCTACCAGAAGAGAAGTGTTCTTGGAAAATGCCCACGAACCGCCAACTGAAACAGCTCCGTTGTAATTTCTGCCGCCCATGTAATCGACTGCCAGCCAGAGTTTGTCTGAAATTTCAGGCATGCTACGATCCCAGGAAGCCAGCAGGCCGTTGTTGATCTTTTCGCCAAGCTGCTTTTCAGCTCCGTTGTAGCCACCGAGAGATATGCGGCCAATTATTGGAAATGTTTTGGCAACCACACCGTAGGCAATATTTTGCATTGTATTGCCGGATACGCCACGGTCGAAAGTGCCGATGTTGTACATACCAGCAGCGATAGCCGGCATTCCTTTTATTCCAAAGGCATCTTCGGGAATACCTGCCTTGAAGTTGAACATGAAGGGGTGCTTTGCCTGATTGCTGCTTCCTCCGAGGTTATCGGTAAGATAATCAACGCCAAGTTCCAGCTTGAAATTTTCAAGAGGAAGCACGCCGACGGTAACGCCCAAGTCATAATAGTTTGGACCTGCATTGGCAGCATCGGAAAAACGAATATAGTTGTCTACTCCTATGTTTACTTCTTTGAAGCCTTTGACATCCGAGGAAGGGATCCAGATCTGAGTTGAGGGGGTTGCCATTGCTACGCCGCTTGCCAGGGCCAGTACTGCACATGTTGCTGCCAGAATTCTTCCGAGTTTCATCTTTCCTCTCCTTTTCATCGTTGATTTTGAACGGTGATCGGATGAAAGCTTCCTTGATCTCATCGCTGCACGTTCTGTAGAGTATTTTCTGTTGTTGGCCACAACAACTACACCGCAAGAGCTGCACATCCTATTGATCGTGATTTAGCATAGAGCATGCCATTATTTGAAATGCTAATGAATACGACATGATACGGGGTTTTGACTCGATTTTTAACACTGATGGGAGGTCGCAGTCACTTGTGGAGATTATATTTTAGGCAGGCGATACGGCTCACATGTCATGCAATCAGGCGTGACAGCTGTGATAACCATATAAGACCATTGAGAGAATGGTGCTGCTAAAAAAACATGCAGAGTCTGAATCTCATTTGACGTCGGGCTGCTTTTTCAGGTAGTTTGATGCTCTAATTATATTTCTCAGGGAGGTGCTGTCATGCAAACAGCTGCAAAAGTCAGTGAAGTTCCGAACTTTGGCAAAAAGGTCGTATCTGTTTCCGGCCGCGAAATTCTGCTGATTAACATCAAGGGGACTGTTTATGCAGTCGAGAACGAATGCCCCCACCAGGGAAGTCCGTTGGGCGCCGCCGTGGTCAAGGATGGCCACATATCGTGCCCCAGGCATGGTTACCGTTTCAACCTTGCGGACGGCAAATGTGCCGAACATCCCGAATTTGTTCTGGCGACATTTCCGGTCCAGCTGAATGGTGACGAGATCCTGGTCGATCTGGGCTGAGTCTTGGACCATCTCCTGATTGCACTGTTTGTGGCAAGCTGCTGCCTGCTCTCCCTGGCGGCGGCCGGCCATGCCCTGCTTTTCAAACGCGATTCCCGTTCGGCGCTGGTCTGGACAAGTTTGAGTCTGGCACTTCCGCTGATCGGTCCATTTTTGTACTGGTGCCTGGGAATCAACCGCATATCGCGTCGGGCCCGCAACTGGCAGGAGAGCGGCCGTCGAATCAGCGGCACTGATATTTATCCGTTGGAGGAACAGCGGGGAGCAGTTGTGCCGCTTCCGGCGGCGGCCGCGCATCTGCGCGATCTCTGTGTCCTGGCCGACCGGGTAGTTGCCACTCCGCTGCGAGACGGAAATCGTATCATGCTGCTGGAAAACGGCGACAATGCCTATCCGGCAATGCTGGTGGCCATCCGTCGCGCGCAGGAAAGCATCAATCTCTCCAGCTATATTTTTGATGCTGACGGAATCGGCGGCGAGTTTGTCGAGCAACTGAAGGTGGCGGCGGAGCGCGGAGTAGAGGTGCGGGTTATTATAGATGCCCTCGGCGAGAAATACAGCCGTATTTCACCCACCAGGGCCTTTCGTGATTCACGGGTGTGTCTGGCGCGCTACCTGCCGCTTAGACACGGAGCCTACATCAACCTTCGCAACCACCGCAAGCTGCTGATCATCGATGGCCGGGAAGCGTTCACCGGTGGGATGAACATTCGCGGGCGTCACATGCTCTCTGAAGCCGAGCCGGGCCGGGCCACGCTCGATATACATTTTTCCGTGCTGGGACCGGTGGTGGCGGACCTTCAGCGTTCATTCCTGGAAGACTGGTTCTTTGTCACCGGCGAAAGACTCGACACGCCGCTCTTCTTCCCAGCCATCGAACCGGTCGGAAACGCGTTGATCCGCTGTATCAGCGACGGTCCGGACAAGGAATTCCGCAAGCTGGAGCAGATCATCATGGGCGCCCTGTCCTGTTCGGCGCGTTCCGTCAGTATCATGACCCCTTATTTCATCCCCGAACGCTCGATGATCTCGGCGCTGATAACAGCCTCGCTCAGGGGCGTGAATGTTCGCGTGGTTCTGCCGGGGCACAACAACCTCCCCTTTGTGCAGTGGGCTACTCAGGCGCTGTTGTGGGAGCTTCTGGCCAGCGGGGTCAAGGTCTATTATCTGCCGGCTCCCTTTGTGCACAGCAAACTTATGCTGGTGGACGAAATCTGGTCAATGATCGGTTCCGCCAACCTCGATACCCGCAGCCTGCGACTCAATTTCGAACTCAACCTGAGTGTGTTCGATCACGAATTCGCCGTCTGCATCAAACGCCACTTCGAGAAGGCCGTGCTGCGAGCACGGGAGATATCGCTGGAGGAGATTGAAAACCGCCCGCTGCCGGTCAAACTGAGAGACGGTTTTTTCCATCTGTTTTCTCCATATTTGTAAAAAAGACTAAAAGAGTATTTTTATCCTATTGACAACTGTATGATTGGCTGGTATTACCATAAACATTAATCATTACTTTTACTCAAAAGGAGAATCTTTTATGTGCCTTACAACACTCGTAACCCAGCAGGCCCCTGATTTCACGGCGGAAGCGGTCATGCCGGACAACACTTTCGGAAACATCACTCTCTCCGGTTTCAAGGGGAAATACGTTCTGCTGCTGTTTTACCCGCTGGACTTCACCTTCGTCTGTCCTTCTGAAATCCTGGCCTTTGATAAGCGGGTTAACGAGTTCAAGAGCAAGAACTGTGAAGTAATCGGTATTTCCGTTGACTCCAAGTTCACCCATCTGGCATGGAAGAACACCCCCATCGAGAACGGCGGCATCGGCAACGTGCAGTACCCTCTGGTGCAGGACCTGAACAAGGAAATAGCCAAATCCTACGGCATCCTCTTCAACGGTTCGGTTGCGCTGCGGGGCCTGTTCCTGATCGACCCGACCGGAAAGGTGCGTCATTGCATCATCAATGACCTGCCACTGGGCAGAAGCGTTGTCGAGGCGCTGAGGATGGTGGACGCGGTCCAGTTCTCCGATACCCACGGTGAAGTCTGTCCGGCCAACTGGCAGGAGGGCGAGGAAGCGATGAAGCCGACCGCCGAAGGGGTCGCCTCATATCTTGCCAAGCACGCAAAATAGATCTATCCATTCTTCCTCCTTCCAAAGCGAGGATTAAAGGAACACAAAGACGCGGCTGATCAGGCCGCGTCTTTTTTGTGCGCCATCAATTAGTAAAGTATGTCAAAAACGAAAGCGTCTCAATCTTCCTTCAAAATATCCCTCCATATTTAGCGCTTCTGTCAAATATTGAGGTCAAATTAATTCGTAACAGCACCATTCCAGCTCGATGCTGACACAATCCTCTGTTATTAATGAGTATTTTTGCCTCAGACTTTTCTGCTTATTCTGGCAAGCTATTTGCTGACTGTCCATCCTTACCTTAACTAGCTCAAATACTTGATTTGTTGTGATTATATTTAATTTCCAGGCACGGTATATGCTGTAAGTGAACACTTACATCGTGAGGAAATATGACAACGAAAAAGCCGGCAAGGGAGCGAATTCTACAGGCGGCCTTCGAACTCATGTCCGACAAGGGTTTCGCGGGCGCATCAACCCGTGAGATTGCCCTGCGGGCCGGGGTGGCGGAGGTGACGCTCTTCCGTCAATTCACCAGCAAGGAAAATCTGTTCCGTCAAATAACACAAGATCACTCAACTATCCCAGTGATTGAAGAATTGATACCGTCCCTGCTTGACAAACCGCTAAACGAGGGTATTGCAAGTTTGGTAAATGTCTTTTTGGGAAAGCTGTCCGACAACAAACCCTGGATACGCATGTTTCAAATGGAGCTGCAGCGGGATCCGGAAACTTTCCGACCATTGTGCCAGTCGTTTCTGGACGAGCTCTACCGGGTCTGCGGCAGCTATTTTACAGAGGTTCTGCGACGTGGATCTTCTGTTTGCTGCGATCCGAAGCTGGCAGCCAGAATATTCGTGATGCTCTGTTACGGTTGCTTTCAGGTGGAAGAGATGCAGCTGGGAGGTTCCTGTAAAAGCATGGACAATAAACCTTTGATTGATTCGATCGTGAATATGCTTTGCAACGGAGTGGCCGCTGCTGCTTCCGGGGTGACTCCGCATTGCTAAAGATTTGGCCGTTGTCGGGATTGTTTCACAGAAACCGGAAAACGTATCAGTTTGGGAGGGGGGATCTGAATCAGGGCGGTTCAACGAATATGGAACTACTGTTTTTTATGGTTGCAAGAACGGATTGATAGAGAGCTGCATATTTACTTCTGGAAAGGAGGGAATATTTTGAGAGACCACCAGAAAGAAAATTCAGGGCGCATTCGGCGCAATTTCCTGAAAGTAACGGGAGGGGTGCTTGCGGTGTCTTCATTGATGCTGGCGTCTCCGCTCATGGCCGCCGATTATTCGTTTTCCGGCGAGTCCAACACGATCTTCCGCATGAGGACGACCATTGATAAAAAGGATATCTACCCGGTTTACGAATACCTGCGCTTGAACATGACCGACAATCGCGGTGACGGCTCCGCGGTTTCCTTCTACCTCGGTGCCTGGGGTCGCGCCGACCTGGCCGACAAATCCACCGACAAGGATTCCTACGCAGATCTCCAGTATGCCTACCTCAGCTATCGGGCCGCCAGGAACAACACTGTAGTTAATCTCGGGCGACAGTTTGTCAGCGAAGGTGTTGCTACCGAAAAAATGGACGGCCTGTATCTGCGGAATGATTTCGGAGCCGGAATCGGTGCCGCTGCCTTCGCGGGTAAATCGGTGATCACCGAGCCCAGCTACAAGGGGGGCAACTTCGTCTATGGAGCCCGCCTGTCCCAGGGGATGCCGAAATATTACAACATCGGCCTGAGCGCGCTGAAAAGCGAGGGTGACGACAAGTCCCGCTACCGCGAGGAAGAGGGAGTGGATATCTGGGTGCATCCACTCAAGCAGGTTGATCTTACCGGTCGCACTTCCTACAACTCGATCACCGGTGGCTGGATGGAACATGCCTATGCACTTTCGATCACGCCGCTGGAGAGCCTGAGGATCAGCGCCGACATATCGAACATAAACTACAGGGATTATTTCTTTAACGTAACCACCGCGGCATTGAAGCTGATCAGCGGGAACCTCGGCATCATCGACCCGAACGAGAAGCTGCTGGCGGCGGGCGCCGCCGTTTCCTATGCCCCGATCAATAACCTGGCAATTTCCGCTGACTACAGGAACTACGACTATGAAGTGGCCGGTAGCGCAGATTACTTCGGCGGCAAGCTGAGCTATTCACTGCCGGATTCCTTCGCTGCGGGTTTCGGCGCGCACCGCATGGAAGGTGACAGCGACCGGCTTCGCTACAGCGAATATCGTCTGTATATATCCAAAAAGCTTGGTCCCGCAAATCTCTCGGTTGATGCGATCAATGTCAACTATGACAAGAAGATCAATGGCGTCAGAAACAGCTACGCCATAACCGGGTCGGCCGGTTACGAATTCGGTCCGAAGCTGAAGGTTGGCGCTGATGTGGAATATTCAAAGAGCCCCGATTTCGACAACGAGGTGCGCGGGCTTGTGAAGGTTACTTATCTTTTCGATACAAAGCGCAGCGAAGGGAGGGGCAAGAGTGAAAAATAAAATTTCGATAATGTTGATTCTGCTGGCGCTGTGTTTTCTCCATGCCTGTGCAAACACAAGCAGCGTGGCAAGAATCCATCCCGAGGCGGTAAAGGGGTTGGTCAACTGTACCGAGTGCCATTCGGATTCATGGGGCGCCATGAATCACCAGGCGGCCGATTTTTATAAAAAACACCGCTTTTACGCAGGCACTTCCCGTCAGGCATGCGCCGCTTGCCATCAGGAATCGTTCTGTATCGACTGCCATGCGCACAAGGAAGAAATCAAGCCCAGCGACAAGTTTGCCGATTCTCCGGAACGTTCGCTTCCGCACCGGGGTGACTATCTCAGTCAGCACAAGATCGACGGCAGGGTCAACCCGGCCTCGTGCGTAAAGTGCCATGGTCGGCAGAATAATGAGAGGTGCGTATCATGTCACAGATAAAACCATCTCTGGCAATTATCTCGATCGCGATGGCGCTGGCCATAAGCGGTTGTGGCGACAAAAATCCGCAGGCAAATTTCAATGCCGACAGCGGCCAGCATCTGGCCGGTTGGGATCTGGCGCACAAGACGGCCGGCACAACTGATTTGGAGTCCTGTTTCGAATGCCATGGGGACAGCCTTGAAGGCGGCATTTCAAAGGTCAGCTGCACCCAGTGCCATCTCGGCAGCGCGGGCGCGGTCCATCCGCTGAACTGGGGCCAGTACGCCTATGCCCGGCACAAAGCTTTTGTCAATGCGGAAATATCCGCTACGGATCCAAGTGGCACATCAAAATGCACAGTCTGTCACGGACCGACACTTGCCGGTCTTGGCGCCGCACCGGCCTGCGCGACCGCCTGCCATCTGGGCGGTATATCCGGCAAGCATCCGGCCGTTTGGACGCAGTACACAAGCCATGCCAACTATATGAAAGGCATTGGCTATGCTCCGGCCACATGCAGCACGGTAACATGCCACGGCACCGACGCCAAGGGTGTGTTCCTGAGCGGACCTTCCTGCTTCTCCTGCCACCCGGCCGATCCGACCGACCTGGCTCCGGTACCGGACAAGCATCCGCACAACCTGGCTGCCACATGGAACACCACGCCTAAAGTTGCGGGCGGCCATGGCTACTACACGATCAATACGCTTAACGGCGACATATCATCTTGCAACACCAGTATCTGTCATGGAACCGGCGGCCCTGCCCCTGCATGCAACGGCTGTCATTAATGTTAACTGAGTAGACGCTTGCGGTTGAAAAACCGCTCATAGTTACGGAAGGAGGAATTAATGAACACAGCCTTGCAGAAATTTTCAGCATGGGTGTTGCTCGCCGGTCTGTCTCTGGTTATTGCCGCATGCGGCGGTGGAGGCGGTGGTGGTGGCGGAGGCGGCGCTGTTCCGATGGCGACAATATCCGTTGCAACGAAAGGCGTGATTCAGGGTGCGTCGGTGACTGTCCACCAACTGCTGTCGGACGGCAGGACCGGAAGCCTGCTCGGTTCAGGCGGGGCTGGCGTTGGCGGGGTCTATTCCGTCGATATACCATCATCCCAGACCGTTGGTCCGCTGCTTGTTACGGTTGCCGGCCAGACCGGGGCAAAAAGGGACGTATCCGTGCCAGGCGCAACTACCCCGGTGGATTTTACCGCCGCCGAAGCCTATCACGCCGTTGCCAACAACGTAGCTCCCGGCCAGATCATTACCGTCAGCATCCTGACCGAGGCCGCCTACAAGAAATTGCAGCAGATCCTGACCGTCAGCCCCGCGCTGGCTACCCCCGCAAGGATTGCCGGAGCAGTGGATGCGGCCAACGCCCGGATTGCCGCGCTGTTCGGCATCGACAACCTTCTGGCTGACCCTGCAGGTGACACCACCTACCAGGCGGCCCTTCTGATTCTCGACCAGATGATCATTGATCTGGCCCCCGGCAATACCGTCACTCTGTTGAACCTGATCAACCCGGCTTTTGCGAATGTTGCCAGCCCGGCTTACCAGACCTATCTGAATGCGCTGATTGCCGCGGCCAACAAGGCGGCTCTTGCCAACCCGGCACTGGCGGCTGAAATCCAGGCGATTGTGGCGCTGGCTTCCGCACCACCCGCCGAGCCGGACTGGACCGATCTTACCGCACCGACCGCTCCGTCAAACCTGGCCGCAACAACGACCAGCCTGACCGCCAGCACCAGTTCGGTTGCTCTCTCGTGGAGCCCTGCCACGGATGCCAATGGGATCGCAGGTTACGATGTCTACCGTGACGGAGCCAAGATCGCCACCGTGACAACCGTTGCTTACACCGACCAGCCGCTTGCCAACAACGCCACCTACAACTACTTCATTATCGCCTTCGACGCCGCCGGAAACCGTTCGGTTGCCAGCAGTTCGCTTGCTGTTCCTGTCGCAGTTGCGGCAACGGATGTAACGCCGCCGACAGCTCCCGGCAATCTGTCCGCATCAACCTTCGCGCTGAGCCAGACCACCAGCTCGGTAGTTCTGATGTGGAGCCCGGCCACAGACAACAAAGCCGTAACCGCTTATGAAATCTATCGCGACGGCAGCCTGATCGCCACGGTGGCGACACCGGGTTACACCGATCCACTGGTCTCGATCTCGACCACCTATCTGTACTACGTCGTAGCCATGGATGCCGCCGGTAACCGCTCGGTTCCAAGCAACCAGCTGTCTGTGACCCCGAACCAGCCATCTCTGGGTGTGGTTGTAAACGGGCAGCTGTCAACCGGCATCATCGTCCTGCCTGGTTCCGACGTCATAGCGCCCACGGCTCCATCATCACTCACCGCCACCACCTTTGCCCTGACGGCAACCACCAGCTCGGTTGTGCTCTCCTGGAGTCCGTCCACCGACAACACAGCTGTAATCGGTTATGAGGTCTACCGAAACGGAGTCAGGATCAGCACAGTGGCGGCTCCGGGCTACACCGACCCCTCGGTTGCATCCGGCAGTACCTACACCTATTTCATAATGGCTTTCGATGCTGCCGGAAACCGTTCGATCGCCAGTAACCAGCTTCTGGTGACCCCCAACCAGCCATCGTTGGGAGTAACGGTAAACGGCCAGCTTTCGACCGGTATCATCAGCCTGCCGATTCCTGATGTCGTTGCACCGACAGCACCGTCCAATCTGTCCGCGGTCGTATCCGCAGTAACCGCAACCACCAGTTCAGTGGTGCTCTCCTGGACTCCGTCCACGGACAATGTGGCCGTAACCGGTTATGAAGTCTATCGTAACGGTGTCAGGATCAGTACCGTGACCGTTCCGGGTTACACCGAGCCATCGGTTACAGCCGGCGTACAATACACCTATTTCATCATGGCTTTCGATGCGGCCGGCAACCGTTCGATAGCCAGCAATCAGCTGATAGTTACGCCGCAACCCGGTTCATTGAACGTGATAATCAATGGCCAACTGATTTTCTGATCCGTAGATTTCCGTCCAAATCGGCGGTTTTAGTGACCAGCCGGAACAGCAGTATCAAAATAACGTGGTAACAGCTGCATGAAACAACAAACCGAAGGGGGGGATTTTTTCCAATCAAAATCTGAAACACCTCAGCAGCTTAAACAGTGCAGTACAAAACGAAAGAGGAGGAAGCTATGATGGGTAGGAAATTATGGTACATCGTAACACTTTTAGCATTTGCCCTGTTGCCTCTGGCAGGCTGTAGTGGTGGTGGTTCAAGCTCCGCCACGGTTGGAGAAAAGGGAACCCTGCTGACTGTTGCCGGCAAGGTCAACACTGCTGCCGCAAAGACAACCGCCAAGACGGTCGGTTTGACCCCGATTGCATTGAACACGGTGGAAGTCTATAACGCCCAGGACGGAGCATCCCTAGGCACGGCAACAATTGACGCCAATGGCAGCTTTACCGGGCTTGCATTCACGCTGCCTTCCACCAAGACCGTTCTGGTATTCAAGGCAACCGTTGCCCAAGGAACGTTCCTCAACATTCTGCCGATCGACCTGAGCAATCCGCCGACAGGCATCACCAGCAACAATCCGATCAGCATCGTGATCAGCCAGGAAAGCACGGCTATCGCCAAGCTTGTATCGAGCCTGCTGGGCCTTACCGGTGATCTTGGAGATGCCGGTCAAACCCTGAACTCACTCAACCCGGTTGGAACCTATGCAGCTACTGCGCAGCTTGTTGTTGACAACGGCGGCATGCAGCTGGCCTACGGCGGCAACGGCCTGGCACTGAGCGGCAGATTCAGCAGCGCTGCTTTGCTTCCGGCGCTGGATGCCAACAACCTCTCGGTTGACCAGTTGAACAACACAATGCTGGATGGTTCGATTACCTCCGTTGCCATCCCCGGCAACAAACCTGTAGTCAGCTTCCAGGTGGTTAACAAGGCCACCGGCAAAGGTATCAGGGGCTTGAAATCCTTCAACCTCGTGATTGCCCAGCTCAAGCCGGAAGCCAACGGCAGCCCCAGCGAGTGGCTGAGCTACATGGTAACACCTTCGGCGGTAACGGCAACTGCTCCTGTATCTCTTCCGGGTCGCCCAAGCACTGACGCCGCAACCGCTTCTTCGATTACCGTAAGTCAAGCCGGTGTAACACCGGTAGTTAAAGTCAATGTTGAGCCGTACAGCGTCATTGACAACGGTGACGGCTCCTATACCGTCATCTTCGGAAAAGACATTAAAAACGCCGCTGCTATCAATCATGGAGTAGGTCCGACCTATGATGCCAACCTGACTCATCGTGTGATGGTGGGTATCCGCACCACTCCTTCGGTTGCTCTTCAGCAGAACGGCACCAACCTGAGCAACTTCTACAACGAGAAATACTTCATCAAGGATTTCGTCCCGGCGACTCCGGCTGTTGCTCCTACAGTAGAGCGCAACATGACCACTACCGATGCCTGTAACGAGTGCCATACCAAGATCGGTGTGACTACCCCCCATGGCGGACGTGGCGACGTCAAGTATTGTATGATGTGCCATACCTCACAGCGTGCCAATGGCCGTACACCGTCAACTTCAACCAATGGTGTGTTCACGGGCACGACCTACGTTGCCGACGGCGAAGTTTCGGGCGACTTTGTCACCATGATCCACAAGATCCACATGGGCAGTAAGTTGACCAAGACCGGCTACAACTATGCCGGCGTACTGTTCAACGACATCCTCTATCCCAAGGCGATCACCAACTGCCGTCAGTGCCACAAAGGCGATTCCGCTGCTGAACTGACCGCTGCTCCGCAGGCCAACAACTGGAAAGAGAAGCCGAGCCGCAAATCGTGCGGTTCCTGCCATGACAACATCAACTTCGCAACTGGTGCCAATGCCAAGGTCGGCGGACTTGCCCATCCGGTACAGGCTGATGATCAGTTCTGCGCCAGCTGTCACGGCACAGGCGGTCCTTATCCGGTAGAGAATTTCCACATGTCTGAAATCGCCACTCCCAACAGCCCGAACGTGGCTGCCGGTCTGGTCAACTTCTTCTACGAAGTCAGCAGTGCTTCAGTGGCTGCCGACAACACCCTGAGCATCAAGTTCAGAATTCAGCAGAATGTTGGTTCGCTGACCGCACCCAAAACCAACGTGGCTCTTCCTCTGGCAGGTTTCACCGGCGGCCCCAGCTTCCTGCTGGCCTACTACCTGGACAACCCCAATCAGCCGGCTGCCCAGTTTGCGGCTGACTACAACAACTTCGGCGTAAAAGCCGCCCAGCCCAAGACCGTTTCCATCGCCAACATTGTGAACGGCACCATGGGTACACTGGGCACACCTGATGCCAATGGCTACTACACCGTAACCATCAATTCCGCTTCGGCCTTCCCGATTGGGGCAAAAATGCGCGCTGTAGGTCTGCAGGGTTACTTCACACAGGCAGCCGGCACCAATGGCATCGCAGCAGCAACCGCCCGTCACGCGCTTTCAGCAGTCAAGTCCGTGACTGGTGATGCTGTCCGTCGCGATGTTATCGATTCCGCAAAATGCGCAACCTGCCATGAGTGGTTCGAAGGCCATGGCGGCAACCGCGTAGTTGGCAAGGATACGGTCGGTCAATCCATCTGTACTCTCTGCCATGTACCTAACCTGAGCTCCAGTGGTAAAGGTGTGAATGCCGCCACGGTAACAACCACAATGTCCGCCACCGAGCAGGCACTGCTGACCGCTGATGGCTACACATTGCTCGACCCGACCACCTATCCTGAAGAAACCAACAACTTCAAGGATATGATTCACGGTATCCATGCCGGCAAAGACCGCACAAACCCGCTGAAGTTCGTTCGCGACAGGGGCAGTGTAGTTGTTTACTTCAGTACGGCTACTTTCAAATTCCCGGGTATCCTGAAAAACTGTGCGATGTGCCACAAAGGCACAACCTACACCAGTATCCCGGCCGGTGCACAGGTGACCACCGACGAGACCACCAATGGCACCGCGCTTGATCTGACCAACAACGTTGCCGTGGTTTCCGCTTCACGTACCAGCGTGCCAAACGCGACCGACCTGGTGACCACACCGTTCACCGGTGCTTGCGTGAGCTGTCATGATGCACCTAATGCCAAGGCGCATATGAAACAGATGGGTGGACAGATCAGGGTTGCACGTAGTGTTGCCGATCCGAGCAGCGAAGCTTGCGTAACCTGCCATGGTTCGACTGGAGCAAATCCGCTCTGGAACGTTCACCGCTTTTCGGTTGTAGGCGAGTAAACAGTTGAATTGAAATAACCGTTGTATTTCCGGGGCACGCTCAAGCGTGTCCCGGTTTTTTCTGCCTGAAACTCTCCCTGGCACTCTGCCTGGGAGGGTTTTTGTTTGATCCGCTGATTTTGAAATTGTTGTTGGTATCGCATGCGGTCAAGGTAATGACCGGGCCTTTTACAAATTATAAATTGAATTGACAATTTGTAAGAACATGCTATTCTGTCGTCATGGTAGAGCGACAAGCACATAGCGTATTGCTGGAATTGGCCCAGGGATTTCCCTTTGTTGCCATTACCGGACCACGTCAGTCAGGCAAGACAACTCTTGCGCGTTCTGTCTTTCCCGGTAAGCCATATATATCTCTTGAAGACCCGGATGCTCGTGAATTTGCGGATTCCGACCCGCGTGGTTTTCTGAATCGCTATCCCGACGGCGCCATACTTGACGAGGCCCAACGCTGTCCGCTTCTATTCTCTTATCTTCAAACTCGTGCGGATCTGGACGGTCGGCAGGGCCTCTACATCCTGACCGGATCCCAGCAGTTTGGTCTTTTTTCCGGCATAACCCAATCCCTGGCCGGAAGGGTTGGCATGATCCAGCTCCTTCCGTTTTCGTCCGGGGAATTGATAACCGCGGATATGTTAGAGCAGTCGATTGATGGTGCAATGGTGCGGGGAATGTATCCTCCACTTTACGATCGGCCGCTGACAACTGATAAATGGATACCGGGCTATGTCGCGACATATCTGGAGCGGGATGTGCGCCAGATGGTCAACGTACACGATCTGTCATCGTTCCAGCGTTTTCTGCGGATGTGTGCCGGACGCACCGGGCAGCTGCTCAATCTGTCATCGCTGGCAAATGATTGCGGCATTACGCATAACACCGCCAAATCATGGATTTCAATTCTGGAAGCGAGTTATATTGTGCACTTGCTGCAACCGCACCATAGAAACTTCAATAAGCGCCTGGTGAAAACCCCAAAACTTTATTTCTATGATACCGGGCTGGTCGCATGGTTGCTGGGAATTCAAAATGAATCACAGTTGGAGCTGCACCCTCAGAGAGGCGCTATCTTTGAAACATGGGTTGTGAGTGAATTGATGAAAACACGCTTCAATGCCGGTCTGCCTTCCAATCTGTATTTCTGGAGGGATAATACCGGTAACGAAATTGACATTTTGATCGACAAGGGCTTAATACTGGAGCCACTTGAAATAAAGTCCGGACAAACTGTTACAGCAGACTCTTTTGCCGGATTACGCAAGTTCCTCTCTCTGGCCGGTGAAAATGCCGGACGTGCTCGACTTGTGTATGGCGGAAATGACCGGCAGGAACGTCAGGATGTGGATGTAATCCCCTGGACGGATACAGCGAGTATACAATCATGAAAAAAATCCTGCTTTACATGTCACTGGCAGTATCTGCCTACCTGGTCTATGTTGCCATCTCGCTGTCGATGATGCCGCCGGTTTCGAATCTGGCCGACCGGAAGTTCAATACCACCATCCAGGTCAAGGACTGGCAGGGGGAGTACCACCCCTTTGTGGTCGGACCTAAAAACCGCTACTGGACCCCGTCGGCGCGTATCCCGGTCGAGATGAAATGGGCCGTGATCCTGGCCGAGGATGCCAACTTCTACAAGCATGAGGGTTTCGACGTCAAGGCCATCAAGAATGCGATCAAATACGACCTGGAGAAGCGCAGTCTCAAGCGCGGCGCCTCCACCATCACCCAACAGACAGCCAAGAACCTGTTCCTCTCCCGCGAGAAGACGATCACCCGCAAACTGAAGGAAATCTACCTGGCTTACCGCATGGAGCAGGAGTTGACCAAGGGGCGTATCGTCGAATTCTACCTGAATGTGGTCGAACTGGGGCCGATGGTCTACGGCATCGGCCATGGGTCGCGCTACTATTTCGGCAAATCCCCCTCGGAGCTGACCCCGCGCGAATGCGCCTTCCTGGCGGCGATGCTGCCCGGGCCGCGCGTGGCCTACAACCCCTACAAGAACCTGGGCAAGGTGCTGAAACGCTCGGACATGATTCTGAGGCTGTTGCGGAAGAGGGGCGTGCTGTCTGAAGGGGAATACCAGGCGGCGCTGGCCCAGTCGCCCAACGTGGGGCACATGCAGCAGAAGGTCGATGCCATTATCAGCGTTCCTCCGGTCTTTTCGTCGCCATCGTCGGCGCGGCAGGAACCGGCCGACAAGCCGCCCGAGAGCGTGCTGGAAAAAGATGAAACCGCCGTGCCGGAAGCGGCGCCCGCAACTCAACCGGCAGTTGAAACGGTTCCCAATAATTCGACAGAAAGCCAGACTGAGAAAAAATGACCGAAAAGACCGATCTTAAGAACCTGACCCTACCCGACTTGGAGAAGTTTCTCCAGGGGCAGGGCAAGGAGCGTTTTCGCGCCCTGCAGGTGTTCAAATGGATTTACCAGCATGATGCCCGCTCTTTTGACGAGATGACCAACATATCCAAGGATCTGCGCCGGGAGCTGTCCGAGACCGCACTGATCAGCAATCTGGAGCCGGAAGCGGTCGAGCAGGGGAACGACGGCACCCGCAAATACCTGTTCAACCTGGGTGACGGCAACGGTGTCGAAGCGGTGCTGATTCCGATCGAAGGGCGCAATACGCTCTGCATATCATCCCAGGCCGGCTGCGCCATGGGCTGCGAGTTCTGCCTGACCGGCACCTACAAGCTGACCCGCAACCTGACCACGGCCGAGATCGTCAACCAGATCATGGCTGTCGAGCGGGACCTGATCACCAATCCGCCGGCCCTTCCGGCGGATTCAGCTCAAGCCGGGGATGATCCTGATGACGGGGATGACGATGACGGTCAGGCGCAATCACCGGCAGGAATCCGCAATATCGTGATGATGGGCATGGGCGAGCCGCTGCATAACCTGGACAACGTGATTCCGGCGATCCGGATCATGATCGACGGCAACGGCCTGCAGTTCTCAAACCGCAGGGTGACTGTCTCCACCTGCGGCCTGGTTCCGGAGATGGCCCGCCTGGGGCGCGAGATTCCAAACGTCAACCTGGCGGTGTCGCTGAACGCCACCACCGACGAACTGCGCGACCGGATCATGCCGGTTAACCGCCGTTATCCGATCAGGGAACTCTTAAAAGCCTGCAAGGAGTTTCCACTCCCCGGCCGCCGCAAGGTTACCTTTGAATACGTGATGCTGGGCGGGATCAACGATACGTTACAGGATGCCAGGCGTCTGCTGCGGCTGATCAGCGACATCCCCAACAAAGTCAACCTGATTCCGTTCAACGAACACGAAGGGTGCGAATTCAAGGCGCCGACCCAGGCCGCGATCGACGCCTTCCATAAATACCTGATCGACCACAACGTGACGGTAATTACCCGCGACAGTCGCGGCGGGGATATCTCGGCGGCCTGCGGGCAGTTGAAGGGGAAACTGGAAAAGGCTTGAAGATTTTTTCAGTCAAGACAGGGTCAGTCCAAATGAACAGCAGGGAAACCGAACGCGCGGAGCTGAGGGCACGGATCGATGCCATCGTGGCTGATCTGGAGGGAGGGCAGGAATGAGCAAGAAAAAATCCGAGAAAATGGATTCCATTGTTAATGACTCCGAGTTAGATCCCGGGGCAACTATTCGAAAATATCGAATAGTTCAAGCATAGTAAGTCTAAAATTTATGGACATACTATGCTGATAAATGCGACAGACCGGCCATTGGATTTGTGAGCAGCCACTTTCTTCCGCAGCCTTTAGTGAGCTGTTGCTGGATGTGATCGACCGTCTCGATGTTAATCAAGCTCTTAAAGACGTGGCGCCATTCGTCAAGGATCAGCAGATGCTCACGATCTGGTCGCGCGATTTCTTTCGTGATGTTGCGAGTCGCATTCGTGTAGAAGTATGACGGTCGTAAGGAGAGAAAGCATAAACAAAGACCTCCGAGCTTTTACAAGCTTCGGAGGTCTTTGTGCTTTCAGTGTTTCACGTTAAATGTGATTTACACCTGCGGACGTCTCGACCGATACTCAATCACCGGTTCGTGGCGGGGCGTGTTGCGTGGGGCGCTACCGGCCGGTTTCGCCGATTTTCCCCAGGAAGTACCTTGGCCGCTCTTACCGGCGCCGGGCTTGCCGAAGCGTCCGCCTGTTGGTACTCCACCCTTTTTGGGTCCGCCGCTGCGACCGGCGGGCTTGCGCAGTGTAGTTGTCGGTTCATGTCCGGCAATCTGCAGTTCGGGTAGTTTCTTGCCGATGAAGCGTTCGATGCGCTCCAGGTAGTTGCGCTCCGAGGCGGAGGCGAACGAGATGGCGATGCCGGTTGCGCCGGCGCGGCCGGTGCGGCCGATGCGGTGGACGTAGTCCTCGGCAAAGCGCGGCAGGTCGAAGTTGATCACATGGCTGACTCCGGTTACGTCAAGTCCGCGAGCGGCCACGTCGGTGGCCACCAGCAGGCGGATACCGCCGCGGCGCATGCGCTCGATAGTCTTGTTGCGGGCCATCTGGGTCATGTCGCCATGCAGGGCGGCGGCCGGATGGCCGTTGCGGGAGAGTTCACGGGACAACTCGTCGGCATCGCGCTTGGTGGCTGAAAAGATGATGGCGCGGGTCAGTTCGGCTGTGCTGATCAGGTGGTTGAGCAGCTCTTTCTTGTGGGTCAGGTTGTCGGTCACGTGCAGGCGCTGTTCGATCAACGCGTGGGAGTCGGTGCGTACGGCCAGCTCGACCCGTTTCGGTTCACGCAGCATGTTCTCGGCCAATCGGGAAATTTCGCCGCCCATGGTTGCGGTGAACATCACGGTCTGACGATCGGAGGGGGCGCGGGAAACGATCTTATTGATGTCCTCGCTGAAGCCCATGTCCAGCATGCGGTCGGCTTCGTCCAGCACCAGCATTTCCAGGCGGTCGAGGCGGATACTGCCGCGTTCCAGGTGATCCACCAGGCGGCCGGGGGTGGCCACAATGATGTCCACCGGTGCGGACAACAGTCGAAGTTGTTCACGATAGGGCATGCCGCCCAGCAGTGTGCCGCAACGGGGGCGAATACCACGGCCGTAGCCACGGGCCGATTCCATTACCTGGCCGGCCAGTTCGCGGGTCGGGGCCAGAACCAGGATGCGGGGGCCTTTGCCGGGAAGAGCTGATTTTACGGTCAGGCGCTCCAGCGCCGGCAATACGAAGGCGGCGGTTTTGCCGGTGCCGGTCTGGGCGGTGGCGATCACGTCGTGGCCGGCCATCACCAGCGGTATTGATTGTTCCTGAATCGGGGTCGGGTTGGTGTAGCCGCAGGCTGTTATAGCGGAGAGGATGGCCGGATTGAGGCCGAGTTCTGCAAACGTCATGAAAATTCCTTTTCTGGGAGCGGTGTAGAGGGACAAGCGCACACGAACCGAGGGATCAAACCGATGATCCCGGGAAAGGATAGCAGTAACGTGCGGGCAGACAATGAACCTTCGCCTGCCAGACGGTCTGCTTGTTTCAATAAGGAGATTGAAGATGCAGGGGGGCAGAATGCGATGATTAAAAGAGAAGCAGCGGACACCATACCGCTCCTTCATTTACGTACAGCAATTTGTAACCATAGAGATGTTTTCTGATAAATGCAAGCAATAATTGCCGGTCTCTTGATCCCGTCGCGTATACATACGACTCGACACTTGTATATCCATTCCCCGTCGTGCTAACTTGTTTCCTGAAAACATCCGTAAATTCATTCACACCGCTGTGGTGGAAACCTGAACACTGCGCCTTACAAGAGGAGTAACCCCGTGAGCAAACAGTTCATCTGCGACATAAAAGACCGCGATTCAATCAATTCGGTATTCCTGGTCAAGGACAAGATCATGGCCATGGCCAAAAACGGCAAGCCCTACATGAACCTGCGCCTGATGGACAAAAGCGGCGATATTGACGGCAAGCTCTGGGATAATGTGGAAGCGCTCGACAAGCTGTTCGAGAAGGACGATTTCGTGTCCGTGCGGGGCAAGGCCTCGGTCTATCTGAACAAGATGCAGGTGGTTATCGCCGAAATTGCCAGAATACCCGAGGATGAAGTCTCGTTGTCCGACTTTCTACCGGTATCGCCCCGCAGTATCGACGAGATGCGCCGGGAACTCCAGGATGTGGTGGCCGCGATCGGCAACCCGCACCTGCAGGGGTTGATGCGCTCATTTCTGGACGATGAACAATTCATGAAGCAATACTGCGCCGCTCCGGCCGCCAAGGGCATGCACCACGTCTACCTGGGGGGATTGCTGGAACACTCGCTGGCGCTGGTAAAACTGGTCAAGAGCATTGTGCCGCTCTACCACGGCATCAACGAGGATCTGCTGGTGGCGGGAGCGCTGCTGCACGATGTGGGCAAGATCCATGAGATGAGCTTCGAGCGGGCCATCGACTATACCGACGCCGGCAAGCTGCTGGGGCACATCACGATCGGTGTGGAACTGGTGGAGGAAAAGATCCGCCAGGTGGATGGCTTCCCGCGCGAACTGTCCATGCTGCTCAAGCACATGCTGCTCTCCCATCATGGCCAGTACGAATACGGCTCCCCCAAACGGCCCAAGACGATCGAGGCCACGGTGCTCAATTATCTGGACGACATGGATTCCAAGATCAACGGCATCCAGGCCCACATTGCCAAGGAGAACGCCTCCACCTCGCGCTGGACCGCCCATCACCGGCTCTATGACCGCTATTTTTTCAAATGCAACGGAATCGATCAGGATCAGCAGGAAGTTGAGTGTGTTCGGGATGAGAGTTGTGAACAGCTGCTACGGGAGGAAAAGCCAACAGAGGTTTCAGCGGACAAGCAGGAGCGTAAGAACTTCGGCAACCAACCGTTCAAGGCGCTACAAAATCTGGACCTGTTCTGACAGGGGAAAGTAAGTACGTTGTAATTGAACAGGCCGGGATCGAGAGATTTCGGCCTGTTTTATTTTATCTATACAAGCTATTCACCCAACGGGTGAATTTGTTGTTGTGTTTACTGTAATTCCAGTTACAATGGGCTGTAATCATGCGTTTTCATTTCAAGACAAAAAAGCTGGAAGAGCTTTATACCTCTGAAAAGGGTTCCCACAAGTATGAACCCGAGGTGATCGATTCATTCTTCGATGCCATGGCCGTCATTGCCGCTGCCAGAGACGAGCGTGATCTGTACGCACAAAAAGGCTTTCATTTCGAGAAGCTTTCCGGAAAACGAAAGCATGAATACTCATTACGCCTCAATAGACAATTTCGCCTGATTATAATGCTGGAAAAGGACAAGGATGGAAAGTATGTGCTGGTAATCACAATCGAGGATTACCATTGAGAAAGGAAATTACGATGGAAAAAACTTGTCTGTCTGCCCGTGCAATTGCACCAGGACGGATTCTGACGCGTGAGCTGGATGCACGAGGCTGGACTCAGAAAGATCTGGCTGGGATCATGGGGCGTCCTCCGCAGGCCATCAACGAAATTGTCAAGGGAAGCAAACAGATCACCCCGGAAACTGCCCTGGAACTGGCTGAAGCCTTCGGCACATCGGCGGAATTCTGGACCAATCTGGAGGCCGGCTACCGGCTGGCATTGGCCCGCACAGCCAAGGACAGCAAGCATATCGCCCGCAAGAGCCGTCTTTATACTCTGGCCCCCGTGACGGAATTGCTCAAACGTGGCTGGATACGGGCGGATGATTCGTTTGATGAACTGGAACAGGCGGTATATGCCTTCATGGGGATCACTTCGGCCGACGAGATGGACAAGCTCGCGGTCAGCTTTCGTCATGCCATGCAGCGCGGCCCGGAACTAAGCGCCCGGATCGCCTGGGTACGCCGAGTCGAGCAGGTGGCGGCAGGCCGGTCGATGGTCAAATTTGACCATGCTCGTCTTGAGAAATCACTTCCCGCAATCCTGGACTGTAGCGCGCAAGAGCAGGATGTGGCGCGTGTGCCCGGACTGCTGGCCGCTGTCGGGGTGAACTTAGTCATCGTGGGGCATCTGGACAAGACCTATCTGGATGGTGCCAAGCTGATGTGCGGGAATAACCCGGCCATTGCCCTTACCCTGCGCTATGACCGCCTGGACTCCTTCTGGTTCACCCTGCTCCACGAACTGGCCCACATTGTTCTCAAACACAAGGGGAGCTATCTTGACGACCTGTACGGAGGCGACCATTTGGACGGCGAGGAGAAAGACGCCAACCGGCTGGCGGGTGAATGGTTGCTTGATGATAGGGCGTTCAAAGTCTTTGTCCGGGAGACCAAACCGTATTTTTCAAAATCCACCATTACCCGTTTTGCCGAAAGCCATGGCCGCCATCCCGGCATTGTGCTCGGTCGGCTGCATCATGAGAAGCTGGTGGATTATAAGAACCTGCGTGGGATGCTGGTGAAGGTGAGTCCGTATCTGGGGGAGTGGATGGATCGTTGATGGAACGGTCTTGTTAAAGTGCTGACATGGCGCGATGTCTCCCTTCGGTGTGTGGCTGAAATTGTGGTTGGCGCCGGGGTGTGGTGTATAGAGTGATAGGAAATATGATGGGTTTGATTAAAAAGCAACCATATCTTTATTAATCTCTCGGACGGACGTGACACGACCATGAGCACAACTATCTTCAGCATTGATCAAAAAATCCTCTCGGGCCTTTCTGCAGCAGAAGCAATTAAGTTGTTCAGAAATCTACTTTGGTGCGAAGCCCGACGAATTGGACTCTCACCACATAACGTGCTGATAAGCCTCAATGAAACTGTTGCAGACGGCGGCATTGATGCTCGGGTTGATGGTTCGCCTGCGGCGGATTCCATACTTGTCAAAGGTACAGCATTCTTTCAGCTTAAGGCCGGCTCCTCTTTTAAACCGTGGCAGCCAAACCAGCTTAAGAAAGAACTGTTCGGCAAATCAACTGTAGTTCCGACACGCGATGCCCTTGGGGAGGCGATACGCAATTGCCTGGACAACAACGGTCGCTATGTTCTGGTTGTGTTCGGACACGACCTGACTGAACCGCAACAAAGGGGAACAAAACAACAACTCGTAGAGATATTCCAGCAGATAGGTTTCCCATCTCCCCAAGTCGAGGTTCTTGGACAAGGCCAGCTCCTTGGTCTGCTCTCCCCGTATCCATCTCTTGGGCTCGAACTCCTCGGAAGGTCCGAACTTCAATTTCAGACCGTTGATTCGTGGCGGATGAATGATGACATGAGGCCGGACCTCATTTCGAGCGCAGCCCAAATTCAATTTATCGAAGAGGTCCGCTCCACATTGTTGAAGGGTGATTTCCAACATATTCGTGTCATTGGTGAACCGGGCATCGGCAAATCACGGCTGGTGCTTGAAGCTGTATCAACAGATGAACTTTATTCGACCGTTATGTATGTGGCAAATGGTGATGACTTTCAAAAGAGCCCCCTTTTCAACGAACTGCTTCGCCCCGACCTTCAGTATGTCGTTACTCTTGTTGTTGATGATTGCGGTGAAAGAGACAGGGCTTCAATATGGAGGACTCTGAAAGGAAGAACAGGGATCAAGCTGGTTACTATTGATCATGGCCCGGAAGTGAGCGCGGACAGCTCAATGAAGGGATTATCCTGCCCACAGTTGGAGAAAGAGCAGATCGCTGAAATAATTGCCGGGTATATCGGCCAGCGCAATGAAAACTCGAATTGGGCCGAGTGGTGTGATGGGTCGCCGAGAGTGGCCCATGCGGTTGGGGAGAACCTGCAAAGAAACCCCGATGATATTCTCAAGCCGCCTGCCACGGTGCCGATCTGGGATCGCTTCGTTCTTGGCCATCAAAGAATTGGCGAAAGAGAGGCGGAGGAACAGCTCCTCACCCTCAGGCATATTGCCTTATTCCGGCGATTTGGTTTTGAGTCCCCTGTTGATCATGAAGCGCGCTTTATCAGTGGCATGGTTCAGGAGGCGAATCCGGCTATTACTTGGCAACGGTTTCAATCGATTGTGCTGCACCACCGAAAACGCCGTGTCTTGCAGGGGCAAAAGACCCTCTTTATTATCCCCAAGGCGCTTCATGTTTACCTCTGGTTGGATTTCTGGGAACAGTACGGACGAGGATTTGATTTCAAGAATTTTATAGAACGAATGCCGGAATCTTTGAAAAAATGGTTCATGGAACTGTTCATTTATGCCCACTGCTCGCCGGTTGCGAGAGATCTTGTCAAGAGAGTCCTCTCACTCGAAGAGGGGCCGTTCTCAAGCGAGGAATTTCTTGCCTCTGAGGCGGGAACAAGCTTCCTGAGTGTCCTTGCCGAGGCTGATCCTCATACGACCCTGTCACTCCTCAATTCCACCTTTGGAACCTGGACCCATGAGCAGTTGCAGCAATGGGAAACCGGATGGCAGCACATTGTCTGGGCGCTGGAAAAGATTGCTGTATGGGAGGACACCTTTACTGGTGCGGCACGACTTCTGGGCGAAATGGCATTGGTGGATCATACGAACTACAGCAACAATTCAAAAGGAACCTTCTTGGGCATGTTCAAGTCAGGTGTCGGATGGGCTCCAACCCAAGCGCCACCGGAGCTGCGGTTCCAAATTATAGTGGAGCTTATCAGAAATCCTGATTCGGCGAGAAAAGAATTAGGGCTTGAAGCGTGCAAGTCATGGCTGAGAACGCATGGAGGCAGTCGCATTGTTGGAGTTGAGTACCAGGGTCTGAGACCTACAATTCAGTTTTGGCGACCAAAAACATACGGGGAACTTTATGATGGGATTCTGAAAATCTGGAACTTAGTTTGGGAAGAGTCACGTGGCTGGAGCGATAGTGATAAGAAAATTGCGTATAGATCACTTATGGAATCTGCGCCGGGCCTAGTACAGATTTCTTCAATCGCCGACAGTGTACTTGATACTATTTTCCTGATAGCAAGCGACCCGTTAGCAGATAAAAAGAGTATTGTTCAGTTCGTAATTCATCAACTCAAGTACCGGACAAAAGATCTGTCTGAAGAAATAATCTCTAGAATCAACTACCTTGATGCTTTCCTTACCGGGGACAGCTTCCGGGAACGATTTAACCGTTACGTCCTTTTTACGGATTCGGATGAAGATTATGATTTTATCGACGAAAAACTAAAAAACAATCCTATACCTTCGGAAAGAGTTCAGAAACTGGTCGAAGAAGCGGCATTGCTGCCTCAGCTAATTGATGAGCACTTGGTTTTGTTCGTTAACAGTGAGGGGCGTCGGCTTTTTGAGTTCGGTAACCGCCTGGCTCATGCTACCGGATGCACATTGACCGAAAGGATTATCGAAACGCAGGAGTTGGTACTTCCAGATCTTCGCACCCAGTTTACAGGTGGATATCTGGCAGTAGTTAAAGCACAGAATGTTGAAGAGTGGGAAAGAGTTATATTATCTCTGCTGACTTCGGAATCTCTCCGCCAAGTTGGAGTTGACCTGGTTTTCAGAACTGGAATTACAGAGAAGTTTGTCCATGAACTGATCAGTTTATACAGAGAAGGGAACGTTGCATCCCAAGCATTTTCTCGATTGAGTTTGTTTGGTGGTGACGAAGATTTCTTGTCTCAGCATGTCGTAGAGGAGATACTGAAGACTCTCTCAGAACAGCCTGATGAACGTGCCCTTTCCATTGTTATTGAGTCAGCGGATAACTACTATTGCCGAGACAACAAGAACGTCGAATTGCCTGAAGCTTTGATTTATAACATCATAACCATGGAGGAGGTTTTTAGACATAACCAGCAAACCACGGTTGGATATCACTGGCACAGGCTTGTTACCCTGTTTAGACGACAATTCCCTCACAGGGATATGGAACTCTTTGAGCATATAATCACAAAATTGGAATTATCTCTCCGATCTGTTGATTATGGCTGCAGAATTGCCGACGACATAGCCCGAGACCACCCTAGTGAGATATGGGCGATTGTCGCGCGTCACTTGGATAAGGGAGAGGAAAGCAGTTGGTATATTTCCTCTTGGCTTGAAGACGAAACTGATTTCAGTGAAAAAGACATTCCAGGCGCAATTCGTTTTTTTGAACCTGAATCTGTAATGAGTTGGGTTAATGAGGAGCCGAAGAAGAGAGTAAAAATAATAGCCGGATGTTTGCCAAAGACTCTTAATATAAACGATGGCGGGACGTTAACTCGTATGTTCCTTGAGGAATTTAGCGATGACAAGAAAACCGCTGATCTTCTTCTCAGTTACTTCTGGAGCGGAGGCTGGACTGGGCCTGAAAGCATTATCAGATCGAAACAGCGGGAAACTGCCAGGCGTTGGATGTCGGAAATAGAATCACCGAAGATACGAGCTTGGTTGACACTGTATATTGATAACCTGAGTACGATAATCGAGCGAAGACAGATTGATGAAGAAAGAGGATATTAGGCGGAATCTCCACTAAAGCCCGCACAAAACAACTCTCCTTATCGTCACCGCACGCAAACCCGAGGCTCGTGCCATACCCGGTGCCAAGAGCGAGACAGTATTTATCCGCCGTTAAACGGCTTATGACTTCACCAACCCCCTCAAAACCCCCAGATTGACCCCATCCATCTCATCATTATCCCCCTTGGGGGTCTCCAGGATCTTGGGGATCTTTTCAAAACGGGGATCGTTGAGGATGAAGCGGAACGGATTGAGTCCCAGCGTGCCCTGCCCGATGTGCTCGTGGCGGTCGACGCGGGAGCCGAGCCCCTTCTTGGAATCGTTGAAATGGAAACATTGCAGCCGCTCCAGGCCGATCAGCCGGTCGAACTGCTCCATCGTGTCGCGATAGCCCTCTTCGCTGGCGGTATCGTAGCCGGCCGCAAAGGTGTGGCAGGTGTCGAAACAGACCCCGAATTTGTGCGGGAAACGTGAACCATCGATTATCGCGGCCAGCTCTTCAAAAGTCCTGCCCAGATTGCTCCCCTGGCCGGCGGTGGTTTCCACCAGCACCCGTCCCTCGAATTGCGGAACCTCGTCGAATAGCTGATCAAATGCTCCGATCACCCGCTCCAGGCCTGTCCGGGGCGAGTCCGCCAGATGCGAGCCGGGGTGCATGACCACCTTGGCGATGCCGAGCCGGGCACAGGTCTCCAGCTCATCGCGGAAGGCCGCCAGGCTCTTGTCGCGTGTTTCACCCGGCGGGGCGGCCAGGTTGATCAGGTAGATGTCGTGGGAGATGATCTCGTGCAACCCTGATGCGGCGAACTTCTGCCGGAACAGCGCGGTATCGGATTCGCTGACCGGCTTGCCCTTCCACTGGTTGGAGTTGCGGGTGAAGATCTGCAGCACACCGCAACCGGCGGCAACGGCCCGGTCTATGGCCAGGTGCAGGCCGCCGGAGATCGACATGTGGGCGCCAAGGTAATCGTTCATGGGAAACCTCGCTCTTTGTTTTTCAGATCAAATCAATGTGGCTGCCGTAAAAATGCACATCCACCTCTTCTCCGGCTTTGAAACGAGTGCTTTCGGCTGGCAGGATCGCCAGAGCGGTCGCATCGACCATGGTCCTCAGGATGGCGGTCTGCTGGTTGCCTGCCGAAGACGCCAGCCAACGGCCGTTCTCCCGTTCCAGGCGAATCCGCACGATCTGGATCTTGCCCGGTTTCTTTTTGATATCCTCGCTCAAAACCGCCTTGAAGAGCGGGCGCAATACATGGCTATGTCCCATCATTTTCAGCAGCGCCGGCCGGGCGAATTCTTCGAAAGTGATCATGGTCGAAACCGGGTTGCCCGGCAATGAGAAGATCGGGGTTGTGCCATGCAGTGCGAATGCGGTCGGCCCGCCCGGTTTGACCCCAACTTTCCAGAATAGCTGACTGGCGCCAAGCTCATCCAGCACGTCCCGCACGAAATCACAGTCACCGGCCGAGACGCCGGCCGAAGTAATCAGCGCATCGGCTTTCAATCCTTCACGCAGCATTTCGCGGTGGCTTTCCAGGTTGTCGCGGGCGATGCCGATAATGCGTGGAATGGCCCCGGTTTCCTGCACCGCCGCCGCCAGCGAGAGGATGTTGCTGTTGACTATTTCGCCCGGTCCCGGAGTCCGGCCCAGCTCGATCAGCTCATCGCCGGTGGAGAGTATGGCCACGACCGGCCTTCGGAAGACCGGAACCAGCGCCATGCCGAAGGTTGCCAGCATGTTTACTTCCGGCGGCCGGATCAGAGTGCCGGCACGGACGAAGACTACGCCGGCGCGCACATCCTCACCGTTCAGCCTGATATGCTGGCCGCAGACGACCGTTTCGTTCAACGTCACCAGATCCTGTCCGTCGTCGGTCTCCTCGACCGGCACCACCGCGTCGCAGCCCTTCGGAGTCGGCGCGCCGGTCATGATCCTGACCGCGCAGCCGGCTTCCACGGTGACACCGTCAGCCCTGACGCCGGCCGGCAGGAAGCCGGTCACCTTCAGTTTGCAGGGGATTTCCGCACAGTCCGCGCTGCGCACCGCATAGCCGTCCATGGCTGAATTGTCCCAGAGCGGCATGTCCCAGGGGGCACTGGCGTCTTCCGCCAGAATCCGCCCGACCGCGTCCTGCAGATGCACGCGCTCTACTCCGCATGCATTTACATTTGAAAGTATGATGCTGCGTGCTTCTTCAAATGAAACCATATCGTTTGCTCCTTTCGATTGAACGCTGCCAGAATAGCCGGAACATCACAAAAACACAATATGATTGCCAAGCTCGACCGGTTGGGTATAATGGCGCATCTTTGCGAGATATTGGGAGATGTGGGCATGAAGCTGTCACAGGAAGCGAAAGTAGGTCTGTTCTTCGTTTTAAGTCTGATCCTTTTCGGCATAATGCTGGAGGTGGGCAATCGCTGGAAAATATTCGATCATGGAATACCTTACAAGGTGTTGCTGCCGTCATCTACCGGGCTCAAGGTCGGCGATACGGTCAAGCTGGCCGGCGTCGAGGTCGGCACGATCACCAAGATAGCAGTTCTGGATGACAAGGTGCAGGTGGATTTCGAAGTCAACCCGGGAACACGCATCAAGCAGGACTCGGTTGCCGGTATCCGTATGTCCAGCATGCTGGGGGGGCAGTTCCTGGGACTCACGTTCGGAACTCCCGCCAGTCCGGACCTGCCGCCCGGCAGCACCGTCAAGAGCTCTGACTCGGCCAGCGTGGACGCGCTGCTGGACAGTGTCGGCGGGCTGACAAAAGATGCAAAACAACTGATTATCGATTTGAACCGCAACCAGAACGAGGTGATGGGCAAGATCGCCGCGATGCTGGATGAGAACCGGGTTGCCATGCACGATTCCCTGACCGGCCTGTCCAGCATTACCGCCAAGCTCGACCGGGGTGACGGTTCGCTGGCTATGCTACTGAACGACAAATCCCTCTATAATAACGTCAATGCGTTGACCGGCAGTCTCAAGGAGGTCAGTGCCAGGCTGGAGCGCGGAGAAGGTACCATCGGCCGGCTGCTGACCGACGAAGACCTTTACGACCATGCCTTCGCGGCCATCAAGGGCATGGATGACAGCATGAAAAACTTCAATGAGATCGCGCTGCGTATCAACAAGGGCGAAGGGACGGCCGGCAAGCTGGTCAATGATCCGGCCCTCTACAATGAACTACGCGAAACGGTGGTCAACCTGAAGGAAATTACCCGCAAGATCAACAGTGGCGAAGGCACGGTCGGCAAACTGGTCAACGACGACAAACTTTACCGCGACGCCATATCAACGCTGAAAAAGACCGAGAAGGCGATGGAAGGGCTGCAGGACACCGGGCCGATTTCGGTGATCGGCAGCGTGATTGGGACACTCTTTTAAATCATTAGTCCCTTTGCCGCTATCTGTATCGAAAAAGGCTGACACCGATGGTGCCAGCCTTTTTCAGTTTGCTGCACTTGCCCAGGCTTACAGATACTTGCCGATGATCGGCTCCAGTTTCTGCCTGGTCGCCTCGGGAATCACCGAGAAATCGGTGATAATCGCGTACTGCATCGCGCTGGCGCAGGGGCAGTCGCGCTCGCCGCCGATTGCGGCGACCGCATGGCGGATGATATTCTTGGCCATGGCCACGTTCTGGTGGATGATCTGGATGATCGCCTCTACGGTGACGTCGTCGTGGGAGTCGTGCCAGCAGTCGTAGTCGGTTGACAGCGCGATGATGCCGTAGCAGATTTCAGCCTCACGGGCCAGTTTGGCTTCGGTCAGGTTGGTCATGCCGATCACCGATGCTCCCAGCGCCAGGTAGGAAAACGACTCGGCCCGGGTGGAAAAGGCCGGCCCCTCCATGCAGATGTAGCTGCCCCCCTTGTGGACAATGGCTCCGGCCTTCAAGGCGGCGTTGTAGAGCGTTTCCGACAGTGGATGGCAGACCGGGTCGGCAAAACCGGCGTGGGCCACGATTCCTTCTCCAAAGAAGGTGTCACGGCGGATGCCCTTGGTGCGGTCGATGAACTGGTCCGGAATCACGATATGTCCGGGGGCGATGGCATCTTTCAGGCTGCCGACGGCCGAAACCGAGATGATCTGTTCGACCCCCAGCTTTTTCATGCCGAAGATATTGGCGCGATAATTTACTTCCGACGGCAGCAGGCGGTGTCCGCGTCCATGGCGCGGCAAAAACACCATTCTTACGCCGTTCAGCACGCCGGTCACGTATTCGTCGGAAGGGGCGCCGAAGGGGGTTTCGACGGTGACCCGCTCAACCTGCTCCAGTCCTTCCATGTCATAAAGACCGCTGCCGCCGATTACGCCTATGGTTGCCTTGCTCATTGATTCTGTTCCTTTCGTGGATGTTGTTGACTGACTATTTCCAAAAAATAGTTTCCGAAGGATTCATTCGCTTGCCGGTTTTGATTCCGATTCTCTTCAACGCGCCATCGAATTGCTCCGGTGTGCCGGTCAGAATGTCCCAGGTGCCGTAATGCATCGGAACCGCCATGCGGGGCTTGACAAGTTTGACCGCTTGGGCTGCGCGCCGTGGTCCCATGGTAAACTTGTCGCCGATACAGACCAGCATGATATCCACGTCGCCTATCAGCGCCATGTCGCTGAACAGGTCCGTGTCGCCGGTATGGTAGATCCTGGGGCCGTTTTTGACCGTGATCAGAAAACCGCCGGGGAAACCCGCGTAGGCCAGGTTTCTGGGCATGATGCTCCCCTCGGCGATCTCCATGCTGCCGCCATGGACCGCCGGCACGAACCGCACCGTGACTTCGCCGTCCAGCAGCGGTATTTCACCGCCGAAAGCTCCGGTCAGGTCGTTGCCGGTGTTTACTTCCGGGTAGTGGCTGAGCAGCACGGCGGCCTTCATCAGCTCCGGGGTGGTGACCAGTCTGGCTCCGGTTTTCTTGGAGATCAGAACCATGTTACCGACATGATCGCCATGGCCATGGGTCAAAAGGATCAGATCGACCTTGCTCAGCGAGGCCAGGTCCTTTTCGCCATTGGGATTGCCCGGATTGGTGATCCAGGGGTCGATCAGCAACACCTTGCCGGTCGGCGTGACAATCTTGAAGGCCGAATGCCCGTAATAGGTGATGCCGGTTTCAGCTTTGGCGGGTGGAGTTGAAACAGCAGCGAAAGCCGCTGATGCAAACAACGTGGCCGACATAAGAAAAAGCAGAATTCTGATCATCATTTTCTCCTCGGGAATCTTCTCACTTGTCCTCGAACACAACCTTGAGTCCGCTGTCGGACCTGGTTACCTTGTATTTGGGGAATGCCGGTCGGGTCGAATCGAGCACTATCCGCAGGAAGCCCCGGTTATTACCTACCCTCGCCCGGCTGATACCGAAATTATCTATTTTCACTTTTTTTCCCGCCAGGGGAGATGCCGCGCCGGGTATATCGATCGCGATCCGTTCCGGTTTTTCCAGCTTCATGATCTTGAAGTTGTTGACCAGCGCATTGGCGGATATCTCGATCGCTGTCCCGTCAAGCGCAACCTTGCTGATTACCGTCCCGGCCGGCTTGCCTTGCGCCTCCTGAACAGTTGCCGTCCCGCTGGCCGGTTCAGTCGCCGTGGCCTGGTTCTCCTGCTTTACTCGAAGCGATATCTTCCCGTCGCCGAAATCGTACTTGAGGGTCCGGCTGTCGCCGCTCGGTTTGTTGACGGCGTCACCATCACGGTAGAGCGGAAACGTGCGGACGATCTGGCGCTCATCCAGAAAGAAACGGTCGCCTCCCCGATATCCACCGGAGTCGTCCAGTTTTGGCAGTGATGCCCTCCGCAGGGAGTTCTTTTCGATCTGGTAGACATCCAGCGCGCCACGGGCTTCTTTATCGACACTGCTGCTGGCAATCACCAGTTCCGGCCGGCCGTCGCCTGATAAATCCTCCAGCCAGGCTTTTTCGGCCAGGTAGTCCACATCAGCGCGATATCGGGAAACGAATTTTCCGCTACGGCGCAGGGTAATATCGATTACCTGCACTGCACAGCCCGCCGCCGGCCGGCTGGCAATGTCGAAGGCCAGTTCCGCCTGCCGGAGCTGCTTTTTGAAAGTGCAGTTGCGAGTGGCTGCAGTTGCCGGTAATGAAAGGGTTGACATCAGCAGGGTTGCAGCCAGAATCTTGAGAGTTTGCTTCATGAACAGTCCTCCGTTTCTGATCTGAATCGCTTTATAACAGAATACCGGGCTTCAGTGAAGTCTATTCAGTTGACAATCCGCCTTCCAAAACCTTAGAGTTACCGACACCCGAGGCCGACATGATCAACATTGAAAAGCTGAAGCAGCAATTCAAGAAAATCCTTTCGCTGGACGCCCATCCCGGTCACATCGCCACCGGCTTTGCCGCCGGCGTTTTTATCAGCTTTACCCCTTTCTTCGGACTGCACACGCCGCTGGCAATTGCCGTCGCCTTCATTTTCCGCCTCAACAAGCTGACCTGTATCACCGGGGCTTGGGCCAACACCCCGCTGACGGTGGTTCCGGCGCTGGCGGCCAGCTACAAGCTGGGCGAGTTCATGCTGGGTAACAAACCGCTGGAATTCCAGGTAACGAGCCTCAAATGGAGCAGCCTCAAGATGTATGCCTCGTCGCTGCTGCTGGGAAGTTCGGTGATCGGATTCTTCGCCGCTCTGGCCGGCTACGCCGCCTGCTATTGGCTGGTGACGGTTTTCAGACGCAAGGATGCCGGACTGGCCGAAATCACACGCGAGATGGAAGAGGTGGGTGAGGATCTGGAGTAAAACCGACTTCTCTGCCAAAATAACCTCCGACATCACTCGATCTTCCTGCAACCCACACTCCTGCAAATCGACCAATTTCTACGTCTTAAAAATCCACCACCACAGGTTTTTGAAATCATAAGCCTGGAAATTGTTACACGACTTTTAGTACAAACTCTCGCCATTTCTTTCAGTTGCCCTCTCCCGTATTTCAACTGCCATTACACAATTATCTGAATAATATTAAATAGCTTGCTGTCTTTGGCGGTGCATGCTATAGACCTCAAAAATAAAAAACTCTAATGCAAGTGGCTGGAATCATAAGGCAGGCGGGTGGAATACCGACTCCGCCCGCTTTGGATTTATCGCTCCTGCGGCCATATTGCATTGAAGGGTTTTTCAGGGAGGAACCATCATGAGCATTCTTGAGAGCATTCGGCTAGGGACATCAACCAACCTTGTTCGCGGGTATCAGTCCGACTGGAACCCGGAATCGGGCAGGCTGAATATCCTCCGCCCAACCACGGAGATACCCTTCGAAAGCCAGGAGCTCAAAGTGTTTGACCCGGCCGGCGCCTGGTCCTATCCGGAAATTTCGCTGCACGATACCAGCGAAAGCCTGCTGTCGCAGGTGCTGCCTTACAGGGTTGTTCACCCCTCGATCGACACCAGCGCGCCGGTTCTGCCGTCCGGCCCGCTGGTTCTGGGAAGCGGCGACCGGCTATTGGCGCTGGACATGCTGTCATCGGCGCTGGGGGTGGATCTCAAAAACCCGGCTTTGGGATATGCCCTGGTCAGGCTGACACGCCTTGACGGTACGGCACTGCACAAGACCTTGGAGACCGGTGTCACAATGACTGTGAATGCGCTGACGCCGGATCCGGAGCTGGGTCTTAACGGAGCATTCATGCGTGAGTTGGCGCGTCTGAAGCATTTCAAACAGCCGCACCTGGCGGATGATGTCTCCCAGTTGGGCATTCAGGAAGCAAATACCTATCTGGACGCATTCAAGAAGTGGGGTACCCATTATGTTGCGAAAGTCGATGTCGGCGACCAGATCCTGCAGGTGTTTGCCTTTGAAAAATCCCAGTTTGCACGCGTTAGAAAGGCATACGAGAACAGTGCCGATAAACTGCGCGGCCAGAGTGCGGTCGATTTCGAATATTTCACAACCGATGCGAATACCGGCGAGTACGGTTTCGTCAAAGAGTACGGAAAACTGCTCTGTCTGAGCAACGATCAAACATTCATTGCCGACAGGAAGAACGGCGAGTGGTTCGAGAAGGTCTGGTCCAACAAGGAGAGCATCTTCGCTCCGTTCGGTGACAATGGGCCGATCACGCTCGACCGGATGAACAGGGAGTATAGCGCATCCGCTCCGATCGGCGTTGAACTGGCCCCGCTGACGACCTTCACCGAATACAAACGCTCGGCCGTCTGGCGCCGTGTATTGAAGGGCGCGCTGGCCGCCAAATTCGGCGACACGGTGAACGTGAATTTTTCGATTTGCGACAATCGGGACTTCACCACCTTGCTGCCGGATGACCAGCCCGGCGTGTTGTCTAGCATTGCGACACCCGGCATCGACGTCTTCAAGGTCCGTCTGGATATCGCTGATATCCAGCTCGTGGCCAGGGATGAAGTCAAGCAGTTCACCGCCTATGGCTATGTGGTCTCCGGCGCCTCACGGGAGACCATCTCGCTTCCGGGTGCTTCGGTGCGGTTGTTCGCCTATGTGCTGGACATGAGAACGGTCGGAAAACCCAGGGTACTTGAACTGGGTGACGCCGCCTTCGACAGTTTGCAGATCGGCTGCGACACATTTCTCGGGGCTATGCTGGTGCGCAACGCCGCCGGCAGCAAGCGCTTCGTTGTGGTGGACGGGCTGAAATACATCATCGACGCTGGCAGTCCCGAGGGTGACCCGCTGGTTGCCGCTGATTTGCGTGTCCCGCCGCCGGCTGACGCATGCGGAGACCTCAAAAACAGCCTGGAATTCTCCATGGCCTTTGCCGAGGCCGTGCTCGGTTTCCAGACCGGAGCCGAGGCCAGGCCGGTTCAGAGGTTCGTACGCGGTTATCTCGACTGGGTAACCAGGGTCATACCGGCCGATAGCGAAGACGAGGATCTGGCGGTCATCCGCTATCGCGCGCTAGATCTGGGCAAATATGCCGCGGACTCGCGTTACGGCAGTTTCGTGCCGATCCTGCCCGCCTCGCAATACGAGGAGCACGTCACCCGTATCCTCGACTATATCACTGAAATCCAGCGCCAGATCGCGGAGACCACCGCCCGCATCGATGCCCGCAAGCAGGCGGAACTGACCATCGACGTCGCCAAAACCCTGAACCAGAACATAATCGAGTCCGGCAAGCTGCTGTCCGGGCTGATAACGGCCAATGCCGCGCAATATAACGATCTTGTTGACAGCTATGACAACGTCATCAGCGTTCGCCAAAGCGAGGCCGAGTTACAGCAGTCACAGATCGCGGGCTTGCAGAAACTGCTCTTCGAACAGCAGGCGGAGGTTGACGCGGCGACGCAGAATTACAAGTCCAAGGTCCAGCAGTGGGAGGCGATGGAGGCGATCAAGTTCGGTCTTGATGTTGCCACCAACCTGTTCAGCCTCGGCACGTCCATTGCCCTGCCGGCCAGTTCGATCTCCTCGGTCAAGGATCTGGGGCTGATGGTCCAGCGGATCCAGAAAACTCTGAATGTCCTGAATGCAGCCTCTAAACTGTTCACCGGCGCCAAGAGCAGTATCGAAAACATCCGTAACGCCCAACTGACTCTGGACGGTCTGGGAAGCGATCAGTTCGGCGACACCGCGCAGCTCTCCTGGGATGAGATGTCGATAAAGTTTGACGTGGTCATGGCCAGCGGTCCGAGTGATCCCAACGTCAACGTCGCCAAGGCGGAACTGGGCGCCGCTTTCAAGACCCTGGTAATGCGGGGCAAGGCGTTGAGCAGCGCCAAATCCCAGCTGCACCAGATCCAGCGCGACATCTACACCACCCAGCGCCAGAAGGAGTTGAACGAACGTCAGGTCACGCGTCTGAATGATCTCCAGGGCACGCTCAATCCCAGGGAAGTCAAAGAGCTGGATCGCTCCGAGGTCGATCTGGTCGGCCTTACCGGTCAACTGGATTATCTGCGCCAGCAGATGCTGGGCACTCTGGCCAAGGCCTTCCTGCTCCAGGACCAGGCCTTGCAGTATGCCAACCTGCAGCCGCCGACGATGATCCAGACTTTCAGCCTGATGAAATTCCGTAACGCGCGCGTGATGCAGCAGGAAGCCACCATCCGTGCCAGGTCACTGCTCGCCAGTTATCAGGCCTCGACGACCACGCCGATCGAATATGTGGTGGAGGGTGTGCTGACGGATGAGATCATCAACGGCGCGGCGCACAGGATCGTGATCTGCCCGGATGCCAGGGAATTCATGCAATATGTCAACCTGCGGGTGGTTGGAGTCACCGCCGCCATTGAGGGGGTAAAAGGCACCGACAGCGGCAAGCTCCTGGTCCGGCTCACTTTCCAGGATGCGCCGTTCTCGGATCGCGACACGACCCGCCAGAAATTGTCGTTTCATACTCCCTGGCGCGAGCGTACCTATGAGTACGATGTTGCCTCCGGCGCCCCGCTGTTTTCGGACAATGGTGAATCTTGGTCCGACGGCGTCAGCCAGGTCACCCCTTTTGGCGAGTGGCAGGTTGACATCCCCCGCACCGTGACCAACCGGGGAGTGAAGTTCGAATCCATGACCGTGAAGATCCGGCTTTCATTCGTGCTGGAGGCGCGGATTATAGATGCGCCGATCGACTTCGGCCGGAATCGGAAGGCGTTGGCATATGCGCCGCACGCCGAGCGTTTGCGCACGGTCGCCATGACCACCTTCGCCCTGATGGCCGCCGAATCCACGCAGCTGGTTCTGCCGTCGGTCAATACGCTGGTCAGCCAGATGTTCAGCCAGGGTTCCACCACCAACGGTTGGGACGTCGTGTTCAACATGTCCCGCGAGCGCATCAACAAGGCCCTCTGCGCCCAATACGACGAGCTTAAAAACAACACGACCTACAAAAATACCATCCACGTCACCACCCGCACCAAGGTGGTGGAGGGGGTCTGGGCGATCAAGAAGTTTGACCTGGAATACGGTTACCCGTTGCTGGTATTCACCGTAAATAACAACGAGACGGTCAGCCTGGAGATGCCCATCATTACCGGATCGATGACCAACTGTATCCAGCTGGGAGAAGATCCTGAAAAGTGTGACCTGCCTGTCAGCATCCAGGGTAAGACTCTGACCGCCAATGTAAAACTGAGCAAGATGCGCGGCAGTTCCAGCATTAATGGAACAGATCACAACCTGCTGAAAGTTGTTCTGGACATGCAGGTCGGAGCATTCAGTATTAATGAAATTGAGATCAGCGACGAGGAGAAAATTGAGCTGAACAAGGTGATCAAAGCCTACTTTGTCAACAACCCGGTGATTTTCCTGATCAACCAGCTCGATCTGACCAGTGTGCCGACGATCGAGGCGCTCAGGCCGAACGAGTTCTATTTCAAGGTGCTGAAGACCCCGGCCGGGAATGAGCTGCTGCAGATGTTCATCCAGACTGGTGGTCATGTGCTGTTGAATTACAGCCAGACCTTCCTTAACAATATCCCCGAACCGATCCCGCAGGCTGAGGAATGCTCGCTGATTATCCGCAGCGCCATCTTCTTCGGCTCGGTGCTGCCCCAGAGCCTGAATAAAAATAGTTGGCGGATTGTGGGCAAGGATCCCGGCGATCCGAACAAGGCCTGGCACGGCGAGTTTACCGTGGCAAACGTCTCCGCAACCGGTATCGATCTCAGCAAGCTGACCCAGAGATCTAGTTATTCCTCTGGGGGTGGCGGTTCGTCCACCACCACGGTCTATTCGTTCCCAAACAACACCGTGACCTGGGCGCTGGACGGGATGATCCTTTCGGCAACTGCGGAGGGTCCGATGATGCTGACCGGCGTCAGGAACCAGACGATGACAATCAATACGGTTACCACCACATCCATGTATCCCTGCCTGAGCGCTCTCTGGGGTAAGGACTGCACAACGACGACCCATGGCTCTTTCAAAAACGATGTAACGTCAAACGTTTCAGCTTCGTCGCCGATCTCGGTCGTGGGGACGGGACGTGACCAGTCGGTTTCAATCAAGATGCAAAGCCAGGCGGTGACAGTGACGGGGAATCTCTCCGGTGGAGGGCCTTCGGGCAGCGACGATCTCCAGGCCCAGGTCAACCAGCAGATCAAAGAGCAGGTGCCGTCTCAGATCGTCCGGCAGCTGGACGTGAGCTTTGATCCGATTTCGCTGTTCGCGCTGAAGAACCTGTTGTTCCCGAGCAACAACTACATCAAGTTCTCCGGCGCCTATGTGCCCGGTGATGCGCTGATCGTGGGAACCTTTGAGAATATCTGAGGGAATAACCCTTTACCCCTGCTGCCCGAAATCCCTGGCAAAGGCGAACAGTACAATCGATACGGCCAGCCCCGCCACCGGCAGCAGGAAGGCATTGTGAAACGGGCCGGCCGACATGCTGCCGGCCGCTTCGCCGTAGGAACCCACGATGACGCCCATGGCCTGCTGGGTGGCGGCCGCTCCCATCAGGACGTAGAAGTTCAGTGAGGTCAGGGCGGTGCCGACGATTCGCACCGGGAACATGGAGCGGATGATCGGATAGATCATCACGCCGCTGGAGACCGCCAGGCCGATTGCAAAGAAGACCGCCGCCAGAAGCGGTCGCGGAATCAATTCCGCCCACCCCAGGAATGCCGTCATCAGAACCAGCAGGATCGACTGTCCGGCCAGCAGGGTCTTCTTGTAGGAACGGAAGAAACGTCTGGCGATGGTGTCGGTCACCATGCTGCCGGCGATGAAGCCCAACGAGGTGCACATCAGCATGTTGCCGGTGGACTCGCGCGATAGCTTCAGCACTTCCATCAGGTACGGCCCGCCCCACAGCCCCTGCAGTGCCAGGTAATTGCCGTACCAGAAAAATGAGATGACCCCCAACAGCCAGAAGTCACGGCTGCCGAAGATCTCGCCCCAGGCGGCCATCATGCCGGTTTTCACTTCTTTTTCCCGCGCCGACTCCGCATGTTCCGCCGGACGGTCCTGGACCCTGCTGAATACCAGCACCGTTACCAGCGCCTGGAGCGCTCCGATTGCCAGAAAAGACGATCTCCAGCCGAAGGCGCCCACCGCCAGGGCCAGCGGCGCGGTGGCCGCCAGGTTGCCCAGGTTGCCGACCGCCACCATGAAGCCCGAAACCCGCCCGAACTCCTGCTTGCTGTACCAGTGGCTGAAAACTGTAAAGGTCGCCATCAGCACCGAGGCGGTGCCGATGCCGATCAGCACGCGGGCCGCCATGGCCGTTGCCAGCGTGTCGGCCTGGGAGAAGAGCAGGCCGCCGGCCGTGGTCAGGATCCCGCAGCCGCTGATAACCAGCCGGCTTCCCAGGCGGTCAATCATCGGCCCCAGCGGCAGCTGGGCCACGGCATAGACGTAGAACAGTATTCCGGAGAGCGAGCCCAGCTGCTGCGGGGTCAGGTGCAGCTCGCGGGAGATGTCGCCCGCCACCACCGCCAGCGAGACCCTGTAGAAATAGACCAGTATGTACATCAGCGCCAGCACGGCAAAGATCGTCCAGCGTCGGCGATTGTAGGAATGTCTGTCAGCCATTGAATATCCGTTTTTTTAGGTATTATTTTCGGAAAAACTTGCGCAACCACGCAACGCCTCAAATCACAATTGCCAAAACGGTTATGAGCCTTTCGTTGCGTCGTCGCGTCGTTGCGTGAAAAATGATTTGGATGTTATTACTATCTTTTCTAGTCGTTGTGAGGAAACAATTTCCGATTGCATCCATCTTATAACTGCAAATCAGGTAAAACGGAATCGATATGAACGTGTTAGCCGCAACTCCGCCCCTTTCGCGATTGACTCGCCGTGGTCGATAGGGAATAATGCCGCTGCCTATTCGAGTTGCACAAGGAGAACTGATGAGGATATCTGTCGTATGCTGTGCCATGCTGATGCTGGTGATCACTTCCGCGGCCCATGCCGCCGCGACCGGGGAAGGCACGGTTACGACGCTCTGGCCGCTGTTCGATTACCGCAGCAGCCCGGCCACCGGCTACAGCAACCTGTCGGTCCTGGGGCCGCTCTTCAAGCGCGAATGCTCCGGCGACACGACCAGAACAGCCCTCCGGCCGCTGTTTTTCAACCAGTACGACAAGGAATCGGACGACAGCGACATCCTCTATCCACTGGCCTCGACCTCGTCAACCGGCGGTGATTCCGACACCCAGGTGCTGAAAATCTACCAGAAGCATGTCAGCCGCGCCGGCAGCGCCGAGGAGAAACGCTCAGCGATGCTGTTCCCGTTCTACATAAGCGGAGAGTCGGAAAAGTACGGCCCATACAGCTCATTCTTCCCGATCCACGGCGACATCTACCAGCGCTTCTGGCGCGACGAATACCACTACACCCTCTTTCCGCTCTACGGCCGCACGGTCAAAAACGGCACCACCTCCACCAACTGGCTCTATCCCATCTTCAACACGGTTTCGGGCGAGAACGAGAGCGGCTTCCAGTTCTGGCCGCTCTACGGGCAGGCCGCCAAGGAGGGCGTTTATTCCAAGCGCTTTGTGCTCTGGCCGTTCTACATCCGCGAAAGCCTGGGGCTGAACGGCGACAACTCCACCGAAAACCTGAACCTGTTCCCCTTTTACGCTTCATCCGTTTCTCCGCAACGCAGTTCGACCCATGCCCCCTGGCCGTTCTGCGGAGTCGTGCGGGACGGGCAGGGGCAGGTGATCGAGCGCGACATACTCTGGCCGCTTTGGGTGACCGCCCAGGGCAAGGATTACAGCATCGAGCGCTTCATCCCCTTCTATGCCGAATCCAGGATCAAGGACTCCACCAGCAACTGGGTCATGTGGCCGATTTACCGCCATGAAACCATCAAGTCGGCCGTTTTTACCCAGGACAAGACCAGCCTGCTCTATTTTCTATTCAATCACTCGGAAGAAGCCTGGCCTGAGACCGGCAAGGATCGCGCCCGCTCGGCTTTCTGGCCGCTGTACGCCTGGAAGCGGGACGAGACTGGCTTGCGTTCGCTGTCGATGCCGGCGCTGGCCGAATCGCTGATCTGGAATGACGGCGTGGAACGCAACTGGGCGCCGCTCTGGCGGCTGTTTATTGCGCAGTGGGACGAAAAGGGCAATAATGCGGTTTCGCTTTTGTGGAACCTGTACTGGCAGGAGCGTCGCGGCCAGGAACTGGCCTGGGAGCTTTCTCCGCTGGTTTCGTACCGCTCGACTACATCCGGCAGCGACTTCAGGCTGTTAAAAGGACTGTTCGGTTACGGCTCGGATAAGGAAGGGGCTTCACTGAGCCTGCTGTGGATACCGTTCAGGCTGTAGATCATTTAGATATTTAAAACCAATGACAGGAGACCATCATGACAATTAAACAGCAGCTGGAGAAATTCCTGGAGTCACCCGCCTTCGGCGTTGTGGGCGCTTCCACCAACCGCCACAAGTTCGGCAACAAGGTGCTGCGCTGCTACCTGCAGCACGGCCGGACGGCTGTCCCGGTCAATCCCAATGAAACCGAGATCGAGGGGGTGGCCAGCGTCGCAACCATCGGAGACCTGCCGGCGGAGGTAAAGAGCATTTCGATGATCACACCGCCGGCCGTGACCGCGCAGCTGGTCCCACTGGCAATCGCCAAGGGCATCGAGAATATCTGGATGCAGCCCGGCGCCGAGCATCCCGATGCGGTGGCTCTCTGTCGTGAAGCCGGCATCAATGTCATCGCCGACGGCAGCTGTTTGCTGGTGGTGCTGGGCTATCATGATCATTAAGTTTCCAGGCCTGTAACCGGCTTATCCGGTTACGCCTCTTGTATATCAGCCGTCTCCGTTGACCGGAGGCGGCTTTTTGTTTGATAGAATCATGGTTTACTGGTTGGGAGTGTTTTGAGTGTAGTGTCTTCTGTGTGTCATGCTGGTAGATATTTGTGCAATGATATCATGTTATTGAAGATTGGATTATTATAAAAATATGTTTGCATTCATGCCAATTATGATTTAATGTGCCAATCTCTTCGGTTTGAAGTGCCAGGTGTTTTTCTAAGAACATTGATCAGCGGTGAAACGGAGTTTCCATGTCACAGCACGCACATAAGACGGAACAGAGCGGTTTTGTGGGGTCCGTCAGCGACATGTCGCTGGCCGATATTGTCCAGATCAAGGGTGTCAACCGCTATTCCGGCTGCCTGGTGGTTGAGCATCGCAACAAGAGCGGGGTCATTTTTTTCCGTGAAGGAGAGGTGGTTCATGCCGAACAGGAGGAACTCAGCGGCGAAGAGGCTTTTTACTCGATCATGGGGTGGGGTGCCGGAACTTTCCGGAGCGAGCCCAAGGTGTCCACTACCAGCAGAACCATTGAACAACCGTTGGGGTTTCTGGTGTTGGAGGCGTTGCGGCGCCTGGACGAAGCCAATGTCGCTGCGGTTCCGGCTCTGCCGTCCGGGAGCGGGAAAGTGGAAAAGGGTGCGGGTATGAGTGATGTGGGCAGCCGTCTCAAGGCTCTGCCGGATGTCGAACAGGCGCTGATCATGACCAAGGAGGGCGCGATTGCCGGTGACAGTTCCTATCAGGCGGAATTTCTGGGGGCCAATGGCCTGTTCCTGGCACAGTTCGCTGCGCAGCTCGGTTCACAGTCCGGTTTTGGCGAATTGAAGTCAGTGACCGTGCATGGGGGGGAGCGCCACCTGTTCCTGTTTGATTCCAGACGGCATTACCTCTGCGTTTCCGCCAATGGCAGCGGCAATGTGAACGCGCTAGATTCCGACATCCGCCGGGAACTGGCAAAAAAAGCGGGGGGCTGACATGCAGAACATCTTGCAGGGACTGACATCGGTGCCGGGTGTTATGGGGGGTATGCTTTCGGATGAGCGCGGCAATGTGCTGGAGCATTCGTTTCCGCCATTCTTTGATCAGGGCATGATCAGCGGAGTCGCTGAAATGTTGCATGACGGCGCGGTCGGTCTGCAGGAGGCAACCGGCGGGGTCAAGCTTTTTGACGTCCGCTTCGAGCTGGGACGGATTCTGATCAAATCATTGCCGAAAATGTTCATGGTCGTGCTCTGTCAGCCGACCATAAATGTGCAGCTGTTGTTCATCTCGCTGAATATCGCCATCAAAAAACTGGAGAAACTCCCCCTCGAACAGCTGTTGGAGCAACCATCCCGTCCGGCCGCGCCGGTTTTGCAGGCGCCACAGCAGGTCGATGCTCGTCGTCCCCTGCCTGCCACCCCGGCTTATTCCGATTACCGGGCGCTGACCGATGCCAAGGGGGTGCTGCTGACCTGCGAAATCATGAAAAAAACAGCCAGCACGTTCTGGGATTCGATGACCGACAGTGCCAGTGTCAACCGCAACACCGCTCTGGAGATCAGCAACTTCTTCAACACCGGTCCCTTCAGGAAGCTTACTATAACCAACCGCGCCACCGGAGCCGGCAAGCACATCCCGGTCAACGTGATCCAGCACGACCGTGATCACGCCTACGACGGCAAGCTGGTGGTTACGCTGGCTGTGGCCGAATTACTCAAGGTGAAGGAAGGTGATCAGCTGCGGGCAGAGGTTGTCGTGGGAGGCGGGATTCTGGGTTGGGAAGGCATCTGATGGAGGGTTGGAGGATATTTATAGCCGTATGGTGAGTAAATGCTTGCCATAACAACGAAAACCTGACATAGTCACATACTTCGACGGGCAGCAATGCCCGTCGTTTTATTTTCAGGAATTGAGGAGCTTTACCGATGCAGGAACGAATCAGAAATATCGCAATTATCGCCCACGTTGACCACGGAAAGACTACCCTGGTTGATGCCATGCTGAAGCACTCCGGAGTTTACCGGGAGAACGAAGCTATTACCGAGCGGGTCATGGACTCGAATGACCTGGAAAAGGAACGCGGCATCACCATTCTGGCTAAAAACCTTTCCATTCATCATGGCTCCTACAAGATCAATATCGTTGACACTCCCGGCCATGCCGACTTCGGCGGCGAGGTGGAGCGCGTGCTGAAGATGGTTGATTCGGTGCTGCTGCTGGTGGACGCGCTGGACGGCCCCATGCCCCAGACCCGCTTCGTTCTGAAAAAGTCCCTCGACCTGGGACTGAAGCCGATCGTTGTCATCAACAAGATCGACCGTCCCGGCAGCCGGCCGGACGAAGTTTTGAACATGGTTTTCGACCTGTTCTGCGAACTTAACGCCTCGGACGACCAATTGGATTTCCCGGTGGTCTACACCAGCGCCAAGTTGGGATACGCCAAGCTGGACATCAATATCGAATCTACCAACCTGGAACCGCTCTTTGCGGTGATCGAATCCAATGTCCGCCCTCCCAAGGGTGACATCAATGCACCCTTCCAGATGTTGATTGCCAACATCGATTACAACGATTATATCGGACGCATGGCCACTGGCCGTATCTTCAACGGCAAGGTCCGTTCCGGTGAAACCGTTGCCATGATCAAGGCCGACGGAACCGTCACCAAGGGCCGTATTTCCAAGCTGCTCGGTTATGAAGGGCTGAAACAGGTTGATATCGAAGAGGCCGGCACCGGTGACATCGTGACCGTGGCCGGGTTTGAAGATGTCAGCATCGGTGAGACCCTGGCCTCGGCCGAGAACCCCATCGCGGTTCCCTACGTCTGCATCGACGAGCCGACCCTCTCCATGAACTTCATGGTCAATACCTCACCTTTTGCCGGTCGTGAAGGCAAGTGGGTCACCTCGCGTAATATCCGTGAACGCCTGACCAAAGAGCTGCGTGTCAACGTTTCCCTGCGGGTCGAAGATACGGACAGCGCCGATACGTTCCAGGTTTCCGGGCGGGGTGAGCTGCATCTATCGATCCTGATAGAGAACATGCGCCGCGAAGGTTTCGAGCTGGCAGTTTCCAAGCCGGAGGTTATCGTCCGTATCAAGGACGGCGTCAAGATGGAACCGATGGAGTACCTGGTTGTGGATGTGGCTTCCGAGTTTCAGGGGGCGATCATCGAAAAAATGGGACCTCGCAAGGGCGAGATGGTGGCGATGGCCCCCATGGGCGAAATGGTCCGCCTTGAATTCGTAATCCCGGCCCGAGGCCTGATCGGTCTGCGCGGCGAAGTTTTGACCGACACGCGTGGCACCGCGGTAATGACCCACACATTCCATGAGTATGCCCCCTACAAGGGCGAAATCCCGGGACGCAAGAACGGCGTGCTGATGGCGATGGAGCATGGCGAAACCACCGCCTATTCGCTGGATGCCCTCCAGCCGCGCGGGACACTCTTCATCGGGGCCGGGGTCGAGGTCTACGGCGGCATGATCATCGGCCAGCACAACAAGGACAACGACCTGGACGTCAACCCCTGCAAGGGCAAGAAGCTGACCAACGTGCGCGCTTCGGGCACCGACGATGCCATCAAGCTGACCCCGCCGCGTGTCCTGACGCTGGAGCAGGCGCTGGAATTCATCGATGACGACGAGCTGGTGGAAGTGACGCCGCTTTCGATCCGGCTGCGCAAGAAAGAGCTTGATCCGACCAGGCGCAAGCGGGCTGCCAAAGCATAATATTCAGCCACATATTTAAATACAAGTGGCCGGGAATAGTTCTCCCGGCCATTAATTTTATGTTCGCCATTTGGCGAGTTGGGTGGACTTAAATAGCTGGATTTAACCCACACGCAATGTTATATAACCGGATATCTGTAAATTAATCTCCACGCAGGGCTTTTCCGGGGAATGGGTATGGAACAACTCTCTCCACTCACAAATTACCGTGCTTTCAAACGCGCCATAGTTGCTTCGGTGGCCGTGCTGATAATCTTCATCGTAGGTTTTTCAGTCTGGAAGAGCGTGGTGGAGTATCGCCTGACGATTCGCGCGGCGGAGCTGCAGTCGCGCGGATACGCCCGGGCTCTCAAGGAGCATGCCGACCGCTCCTTCAGTGAAGCCGACAACATCCTGCTGGATACCATAGATCATATCAGGAGCCGCGGCGGTATCGAAAAGATGGGCGGTGTCCATCTTCGTGACTTTCTTGATCGTCATCCCCGCAATGTCCCGCAGGTGGGCGCCATAATCCTGATCAATCGGGAAGGTAGGTTGATTGCCCATACCCGGGCAACCATCACCAGGCAAACCAGTATAGCCGACCGTGATTACTTTCTTCATCATCGCAGCCATCCGGATAGTGATGCGCCTTTTCTTTCCCGGCCTGTAAAAAGCAGGGTCAACAACAAGTGGCGCTTCTTCTTGTCGCGACCGATCCGTTCCGCAAATGGCGATTTTGACGGGTTGGTTGCGGTGGCTTTCGAGATGGAGTATTTTCAAAAATTCTACGCCTCGCTCGATCTGGGCAAAAAAGGGCGCATCGTCATTCTGCGCAAAGACGGCGTGATGCTGATGTCGCAGCCGTACAAGGAATCCGACTTCTCGGTAGATTTCAAAAAGTCCCACCTGATCAGAACCTATCTCCCCAAGGACGCCAGCGGTACTTTTCACATCGCCAGCGGCAAGGCGCTGCTGGAGTCAGCCGGTCGCATTATTTCCTACGAATCGCTTGAAAGTTTTCCGGTGGTTGTCAACGCCAACATGGGCACCGACGAGGTGACGGCTTCCTGGAAGAAAAGCACCTATACGCAGGGCTTTATAACCATTGCCGCCTGCCTGGCTTTGATCTCGCTGACAATGCTGCTGCTGCGCCAGATCAAACGCATCGAGCTTGTTTACCGCCGTCAGCTGGAACAGCAGCAGGAAATTTCACAGGCTGCCGCTTCCTGGCAGTCTACCTTTGACTCCGTGGCCGACGCCATCTGGGTCATGGATCTGGATCGTCGCATCCAACGTTGCAACAAGGCCACCGAAACCATATTCGGCAAGGATCAGGATCGTGTCGTTGGGCATCTCTGTTGTGAAGTGGCGCATCATGGAGCCCATCCACTGGCGACCTGTCCGTTCCAGAAGATGCTGGACAGTGGCCAGAGGGCTTCAATGCAGCTTATGATCTCCGGTCGCTGGTTTGAGGTCTCGGTTGATCCGATTCTGGATGGTACCGGCACGATCACGGGAGCTGTCCATATCGTGTCGGATATAACTGAATCCAAAATGGCCGAGGAACGCTACCGGATGCTGGTTGACAATCTTCCGGTCGTCACCTGGCAGTCGGACGAACATGGCAATACCTATTTTATCAGCCGGGTTTCGGAGAAAATCGAGGGATACACTCCCGAAGAGATCTATGCCGGGGGAGAGGCGCTCTGGTTTGCAAGAGTTCACCCGGACGACCTGCAAGCGGTCTTGAAGGCGTTCAAGGGGCTGTTCGCCGGTGATGACATGTACGATGTCCAATACCGCATCAGGCACAAAGAGGGACATTGGATTTGGGTGCATGATTTCGCCTATGCCACCACGCTGCAGGGCGGGGTTCGAGTTGCCCATGGCGTTTTCAGTGATGTGTCTGCCCGCAAGCAGGCCGAAGACGAGCGTGACGAGCTGGAGATGCGTTTGAGCCAGTCGCAGAAGATGGAGGCGATCGGGCATCTGGCGGGCGGCATCGCCCATGACTTCAATAATCTACTGACTCCCATCCTTGGCTATGCCGAAATGGCGGTCGCCTCGATTCCCGATTCCGACCCGTTGTTGACAAAGCTTTCAGGCATCATTGCCGCCGCTCACAAGGCCAAGGATTTGACCAGGCAGTTGTTGAGCTTCGGCCGTCAGCGGCCGGTCTCGGCCGAGCCGGTCGATCTGAACGAGGTGGTAATCTCCTTCAACGACATTCTTAGACGCACAGTTCGGGAAAGTATCCGCATCGATATGATTCTGGATCCCGAAGGGGCATACATCAAGGCCGACAGATCGCAGATGGAGCAGATAATTCTCAATCTGACCGTCAATGCCCAGGATGCGTTCAATGGTGTTCATGGCAGGATCAACATCGAAACCTGCCGCGTGACGATGGACGGTGAATCCCTGCGCATGCATCCCGGGATGGCGGCTGGAGAATATGTATTGCTGTCGTTCCGGGACAATGGTTGCGGAATGAGCACCGATGTGGTGAGCCACATCTTCGAGCCGTTTTTCACCACCAAGCCGGTAGGCCATGGAACCGGGCTCGGGCTGGCTACGGTCTACGGCATCGTCAAGCAGCATGGCGCCCATATCGCCGTTACGAGCCATGTGGGGGAAGGCACCACCTTCAATATATATTTCCCCAGTTGCGAGCAGCCGGACTCGATGAAACCGCAAATCACTGTGGCCGGGACTGGCAAGCATTCAGGGGACGCAACCGTGCTGCTGGTCGAAGATAACGATATGGTCAGGGAGATGGTCAGGGAAATGCTGGAGGCCGCCGGTTACAGGATAATTGCCACGGCCGACCCGCACCGGGCTCTGGAGCTGGTTGCCGGAAACAACGTTGCTGTCGATTTGCTGGTGTCGGATGTGGTCATGCCCGGCATGAACGGCCCGGAGCTGTACGAACGGCTGGTTCTGCATGCGCCGTCCCTCAAGGTTGTCTATATATCCGGATACCCTATGAACCCGGCCATGCGCGGCGGCACGCTCGAGGATGAGGTCAGTTATCTGCAGAAACCATTTACCGCCGAAGCCCTGTTGGAGAGGATCCTCCAGGTTTTGTAACACATCCTTCAAATGGAGAGAGGGGACGCGTTGAACCGTGTCCCCTCTTTCCCCCTTCTGTTTACCAATTGGCCGTTTCCGGCCTGCTTCAAAATGAAATGCTTGCAGTGACGCTGATGCCGTTGATCGCCACGGTTTCCGGCCTCTGTGGCGTGCGTTGCTGCTCTACGGGTTTCAGTTGGTCGAGAGGGTCGTTGTATGCGACCACAAAGCGTGCACAGCCGCACTGGATCAGGAGATCCCCCTTGTCGTCGAGTCTGATCGGGAACTTGCGGCGGGCGGGAAGGGACGGGATCTCGGGTCTGGCTGAAATCGATTCCGGGCCTCGGTAAAGAAACAGTATTTCTTCGGCATTTGCCGGCGCTGCCGGCAAAATCAGGGCAAATACGAGGATGAGGAGTGCTGCGATGCTGCTTTTTGTTCGAGGTAGCCGGGCCATCATTCTCTCCCCCTTAGTGGGCATTGCGCGGCTGGCGCAACGTACGGCGACAAAAAAACGGGTCGCCATCTCGTTGAGATATTTCGGCGACCCGGCTGTCTCGGGGAGACCCTTGGGCTTTCCGTCCCATCCTCGCGGATGGTTTAGTAGTATCGTTTATCCCGCTGTAATCTGTGTAATCACGTTGCAAGCATATTTTGTGCCCGTCGGTTGTATATGATATTTTTCAGTAAATACGGGTTGTTAGGCTGTGTTGTTCTTCCTGCGGTTGTGAGGTGGCTGCCGTTAAATGGCGTTAGTATGCCATTTTGCGGAATTTTGACTCCGTTATTTCCCAGAAGTGTAGCTTGCCGGCGGATGCAGTGATGGCTGATGATACTCCACAAGTAATCTGGTGATTTTTGGCTGTTTGGGTGATATAGTGCCGGCATTGTTCGAGGACATTCCAAGCGGAGTATTGCACATGGCACAGCAAAAGATCTATCTGGTTGGGGCGGGTATCACGGGCTGGGAAGGCTTTACCGCCAAGGCGCTGGAAATCATCGGCAAGGCCGATGTGCTGATCGGTCATCAACGGCATCTGGACATATTTCCTGATTTTGCCGGAGAGAAGCGGGTGCTGGGCGACCTGTCAGAGTTGATGGAGTTCCTCAGGCATACCGAACAGCGGGTTGTGGTTCTCGCATCGGGCGATCCGGCCTTTTTCGGTGTGTCGCGTTTTCTGCTCCGCAATCTATCCAAGGACCGGATCGAGATCTTCCCCAATGTCACCAGCATGCAGTATGCCTTTGCGCGCATCAAGGAACCGTGGGACGACGGCATCTTTGTTTCGGTGCATGGTCGCGGAATGCATCCGGCGATTGACAAGATCATTGCCGCCGAAAAAGCCTGCGTTCTGACCGACAGGGTCAATACTCCCAAGGCGATTGCCGCCGAGTTGATCGAACGGGGCGCCGAAGGGTACGAGGCCTGGCTGTGCGAAGACCTGGGTATGCCGACCGAGAAGTTCACCAAAACCACGGTGCGCGGCCTTTTGGAAATAAGCTCCTCGGAGCTGAATATCCTGATCCTGATCCGTACCTATGAGCCGAACCTGATTCACTATCCGTTGATCGGAATCGAAGACGACGAGTTCCACACCTCCAAGAAGCTGATCACCAAGCAGGAGGTGCGGGCCGTCACGCTGGCCAAATTGCAGCTGCAGGACGACTTGGTGCTGTGGGATATAGGCGCCGGCAGCTGCTCTGTTTCGATCGAAGCCTCCAACCTGATGCCGAACGGCCGTATTTTCGCGGTGGAAAGAAACCAGCAGTGTATCGGTTTCATTGCCGAAAACCTGAAAAAATTCTGTACCCGCAATATCAAGCTGATCGAAGCCTTTGCTCCGGAAGGGCTGGATGACCTGCCCGATCCGGACCGGGTCTTTATCGGCGGCGCAGGCGGCAAGCTGGACGAGATTATCGATGTGATTTCGCTGCGGCTGAAGTCGGAAGGGGTTGTGGTGATCAACGCGGTAACGCTTGATACCCTGACCAGGGCGGTGGAGTTTCTGGAGGACCACGGTTTCACGGTCGAGGCCACCTGCGTCAATATCGCCAAGACCCGCAACCTGACCGAATACAAGATGTTCGAGGCCCAGAACCCGGTCTATGTTATCACGGCCAGGAAAGGTGGCGAATAGTGCCTCTGATCCATGCCGTCGGCGTCGGTCCCGGCGATCCGGAACTTCTGACTCGCAAAGCCGAAATGGTTCTGCGCCGGGCCGATGTTATCCTGGCGCCGGTATCCAACCCCTCCGAAGCCAGTGTGGCCCTGGCTACGATCCGCGAGTTCATCGACGAGGAGCGCCAGCAGGTCATCGTACACCAGTTCCCAATGACCTCCGACCGTGCCCGCCTGGTTCCGGCCTGGAATGAGGCGGCCGAACTGATCGCCGGGCACGCCGAAGCCGGGCGCGAGGTGGCCTTCATCACCATCGGCGACCCGCTCTTCTATTCCACCTTTATCTACCTGCTGCGCATCCTGCGCGAAAAGTGGCCGCATTTGCCGGTCGGGATCGTTCCCGGCATCTCCAGCATCAACGCCGCCGCGGCCCAGGCCGCGTTGCCGCTGGTGGAAGCCGAGGAGAAGATGGCGGTCGTGCCGGCCACCGCCGGAATTGAACAGATCGCCGCCGCCCTGGCCAACTTTGAAACGGTCGTCCTGCTGAAGGTCAAGCCGCTCTACTCCGATATCCTGCAACTTCTCCGCCGGACCGGCCGCGGGGGGAGCACCGTATTCGTCGAGCGGGTCGGCAGTCCCCGCCAGAAGATTCTCACCGATTTCGCCGAAATCTCGGCCCATTCACCGGATTACCTGTCGCTGTTGATTGTCAAACAGCCATGTTCCTCGTAAAACTCCTCATCTCCAACCTGATCATCGTCGTCTGTGTGCTGATCGGCAAACGTTTCCCTTCCCTGGGCGGTTTGATCGCGACCATGCCGCTCACCAGCCTGATCGTACTGCTCTGGCTGGCCAGCGACAACCCCGGCGATAAAAAAATGATTACCGGCTACACCCAAGGGGTGCTGTGGGGTATCGGACCGACGGTACTTTTCTTCATCGCCACCTTTTTCTGCCTGCGCAAGGGGCTGGAGCTGCCGGCGGCGCTGGCGATTGGTGGTCTGCTGTGGCTGGGGGGCGCGTTGCTGCACCAGTGGATGCTGCGGTAATGATTCCTCCTTTCATTATAGAAAACCCGCCAGCTCACAAGCAGGGCATGATGCATAACCTGCTTACCGGGAGGATACGGCTGATATGACGTTGTTATCATAAACTGAAATTGTATCTTGCCTTATTTTAGTTTTCAGCTAATATCTAAAATAGCAGCGATGGTTATTTTAGATTTCCAGGTGGATTTGTAGCCATGAAAAAATTCCAGTCAGGTCATTATGTCCAGCAGGGGCACTACAAGAGTTTCCAGCCAAGCCTGATCAATCGTGCATGGTTGCTGGATGATATGGGGTTGATTCAGCTGCTTGGTCAGGCAGACCGGGAGTTGGGGCGTCTGGATATGTATTCGGACTATATCCCCAACCTTGATTTGTTCATTCGTATGCATGTTCTCAAGGAGGCCACCCAGTCGAGCAAGATCGAAGGCACCCGAACAAACATGGAAGAGGCCCTTCTTGACAAAGAGGATGTGGCGTTGGATAAGCGGGATGACTGGGAAGAGGTCCAAAACTACGTAGCCGCCATGAATGAGGCGATTGACAATCTACATACCCTGCCGTTTTCAGCGCGTTTGATCAAGGAGACTCACAGGACACTGCTACAAGGGGTGCGCGGCAAGCACAAACTGCCGGGAGAATTCAGGGAAAGCCAAAACTGGATTGGCGGTGCGACCATCAGTGACGCGGTTTTCGTTCCGCCGGTGCATACGTCAATCGGGGAACTGATCAGCGATATAGAAAAATTCGCCCACAATGAAGAACATTATTTTCCGGAACTGCTGAAAATTGCCCTGATACATTATCAGTTTGAAACTATCCATCCGTTTCTGGACGGCAATGGCCGGGTTGGCAGGCTGATGATTACCCTGTATCTGGTCAACAAGGGGATACTGAAACAGCCGCTGCTGTACCTGTCGGATTTTTTCGAGCGCAACCGCTCAAACTATTATGACAATCTTATGAGGCTGAGGGATAAGAACGACTTGTTGCGGTGGTTCAAATTCTTCCTGGTAGGAGTTATCGAAACCGCCAAAAACGGTATTCAGACTTTCGATAATATCCTCAAACTCCAAAAACAGGTTGAGGCGCAAATCCAAACTCTGGGGAGCCGGGCATCTAATGCGCAAAAAGTGCTCAATTACCTGTATCGGCAGCCATTGGTTGACGCCGCCAAGGTTGGCGAGGTGGCAGAAATTTCCCCTGCATCAGCTTACAAGCTGATTGTCGATCTTGAGCAGTTTGGAATACTGAAAGAGATTACCGGCGGTAAGCGCGGCAAACAATACCTGTTTGACAGCTACCTGCAATTATTCAGATAATAATATGGCCAATAAAACACCTGGTCAGATCAGACCCTGCAACTGCCGCACGCATTCCCCAAAAACTCCGTCCAGCGGCGCCCGCACCAGCAGTTCCTTCCCTTTTGCATCCAACAGCGTCATCTCGGAACAGTGCAGCATCATCCGCTCCGCCGGTTGGTTGCCGTAGGTCGGGTCGCCGATAATCGGCATTCCGCCGTATTCCAGGTGCACCCGAATCTGGTGGGTGCGTCCGGTCAGCGGCCTGGCTTCCACCAGCGAAAGTTCGCCGGATGATGACAGCAGCCGGAATTCGGTCACCGCGGAGCGGCCGCCGCCGACGATGCCGTACCTGGCCGAAGCGATCTTGCCGATCGGGGCGTCCACGGTCCAGCTTTTCTGCTCCGGCTGGCCGCTGATCAGCGCCAGATAGCGTTTGTCCACGTCTCCATCGTGAAAGCGCTTCGACAGCCAGGCCGCCGCCGGTTTGTGCTTGGGAAACAGCATGGCGCCCGAGGTGCCGCGATCCAGGCGATGGATCACGCGAGCCGGTTCATTGTTGCCCTGCGTTTTGAAATATTCGGCCACCCAGTATTCCAGCGTACCCTTCAGTTGGTAGGGGGTGCGCTGGGTGTTGATTCCGGCCGGTTTGTTGACCGCGATCAGTTCGGCGTCCTCGTACAGGAGCGCTTCCGGGGGCAGCAGCAGCTCGCGGAAGCGTCCCGCCTCCATCACGCCGATCTCGAATGTATCCCCGCTCTTTACGCTGCGCGATGCTACCCGCACCATGGCGGAATTCACCGCGCAGCCGCCGCGGTCGATGATCCGCCGCGCCTCTGATTTGCTGACATTGCCGCAGAGCGTGGCGATGGCGTCATCCAGGCGCAGTCCGTGATGTTGATTGCCGATGGTTTTTCTGATTATCATGCTACCGTAGTAACCTGTTTGACGATCGATTTCAAACAAAATCCCTGTGGCGAAAGCCACCCGTTTCTGTTAATCTCTGCCGCCATGTTATCAACATCTGATTCGGAAATACCGCTGCTGCGCGGACCGGTGGCGCTTTCGCACCTCCTGGCGCGCTGTTTCGTGCGACCGGGAGACCGGGCGGTGGATGCCACCTGCGGCAACGGCCATGATACTCTGCTGCTGGCCGGTCTGGTCGGCTCACAAGGGCATGTGTGGGGATTTGACGTGCAGCAGCCGGCGATCGTCGAGACCGGTCGCAAGCTGGTCGGGGCCGGTCTGGCAGAGCGTGTGACGCTGCTGCACTCCGGGCACGAGCATCTTGCCAGGTACCTGGCTGTTCCGCTGCAGGCGGTGATGTTCAACCTGGGATACCTGCCCGGCGGTGATCGGGCGGTTGTGACCCGTCCGGAGACTACCCTGAACGCTCTGGAACAGTCGCTGCAACTGCTGGCGCCGACTGGAGTCGTGCTGATGACGATCTATCCGGGCCACAGTGGCGGCGACGATGAACGGCAGGCGGTTGACGGCTGGGCCGCCGCCCTCGATCCCCGCAAATACCATAGCTGGCGCATGGGACAACTGAATGTCGCCTGTGATGCGCCATACTGCATCATCATCCAGAAAGCCTGCTGACATGTTATTCACACTGCTTCCATTCATCGTCATCCTGCCGGCTCTGGCCTATTCGCTGATTTCACTGGTCTGCGCTGCAAAATACTTCAAGAGCCTTACAGGGCCGGTCGGCGCCGGCGCGCATCCGGGTGTGTCGATCCTGAAACCGGTCAAGGGGATGGATGCCGGCAGTTACGACAATTTTGCATCGTTCTGCCGCCAGAACCATGCCGGGGCGCTCCAGTTGATCTTTGCCGCGGCATCGCCCGATGACCAGGTGATTCCGGTGATCCGTCAGCTGATGGCAGATTTTCCGGAACACGACATCTCGCTGGTGATCAATCCGGCCATTCATGGCCCCAACTACAAGGTCTCCAATCTGATCAACGCATTCCCCAAGGCCCGGCACGACATCATCATCGTCTGCGACAGCGACATCCGTGTCACAGGCGACTATCTGAAATCTGTTACAAGCCATTTCAGCGACCCAAAGGTCGGTCTGGTGACCTCGCTCTACCGCACCTCGTCGGTGCCCGGTGTCGCTACCGCGCTCGAAGCGACCGGTTTCACCGCCGAGATGATCCCGAATGTACTGGTGGCGCTGCAGCTGGAAGGGCTCTCCTTTGCCTTGGGCGCTTCGATGGCGGTCCGGCGTGAAGCGCTGGCATCCATCGGCGGTTTCCAGGCGCTGGCCGACTACCTGGCCGATGACTACCAGTTGGGCAATAAAATCCACCTGTCCGGCTGGCGGATCGCACTGGATGGCTGTTTCGTGGAAAGCATGGTCAAGGCCGAAAACCTGATTTCGGTGCTTTCCCGGCAGCTGCGCTGGGCCCGTACGATGCGTGTCAGCCGCCCCGGAGGCTATCTGGCCTCGGGCATTACGCTCCCCTTTCCCGCCGCGCTTCTGGCCACGCTGATTGCACCTTCGCCGGCTTCGGCGCTATCCGCCATTGTGCTGCTGTATGCGGTGCGCATGCTGGTCTGCACGCTCTTCAGCCGTGTATTCGTCCGGGACGGCCTCTTTCCGCGCTGGCTCTGGCTGCTGCCGCTACGCGACATGCTGGCCTTCTTCACCTGGGCCCTCTCCTTTCTGGGCAACCGTGTGGAGTGGCGCGGCAGCCGCTTCGTGCTGAAGCCGGGTGGCAAGATCGAGGAGCTGGTTTGATCCGCATCCCATACTTCCACGGAGTGCCGGATACGGGCCTGCTGCGATGAAAATCACCCTGTTGACCCATTCAAAAGAGTTTGGCAAACGCTCCAACACCGGCAGTCTGGTGGTGGATGTGCTGGGAGCCGCCGCCGAGCAGGTGCGTTGGGACCGGATGAATCCGCCGGCCACACTGCTCAGGGAGATCGAGGCGGGCGGCGTGGCGCTGGTATATCCGGGGGCGACGGATGAGCGCGACGGCGATCTGAGCGGAATCGAGCACTTCATAATCATCGACGGCACCTGGCACGAGGCCCGCAAGATCCACCAGCGCAGCCCCTACCTTCAGAATATCCGCCGGGTCTGTCTGAAACCCGTCGGGAAATCGCTCTACAATCTCAGGAAAAATCAGAAGGAAGCCTGTCTGTGCACCGCGGAATGTGTGATCGAGCTTCTGCTATGCAAGGGGCATATGGACGAGGCGCAGCGGTTGCGTGACGAATTTCTTTCCTTCATCAGGCCGCAGGGGGCTTTGCGCGGCCAAGTGCAGGGACATTAGCGCATAAACTGTTCCGGTAAAAAACGGTTGACACATCCCGTGTAAAAGCATAAAAAGAATGAACGTTCATTCCATTAATGAGGAGTTGTGTGCATGGCAAAGCCGGACAAGCGGGATGAGATCGTTCGTGCCGCTCTGGAACTTATTGCTGAAAACGGTTTCCACGGCGCTCCGATGGCGATGATAGCCGACAAGGCCGGTGTGGGCGCCGGGACGATCTATCGCTACTTTGAAAACAAGGATGTTCTGATAAACGAGTTGTATCGGGAGCTGGAACAGAGGTTGTTAACTGTTCTGATGGATGGATATTCTCCGGATAAATCGGTCAGGGAGCGCTTTATCCATCTCGGCACCGCAGTCCTGCGTTACTGCATTTCCAATCCGCTTGATTTCCGCTATCTGGAACAGTTTCACAACTCGCCCTACGGCGTGGTTCATCGCCGGGACAAGATTTCAGGGGAAGCAGATGATAAAGATATTTATCGTAAACTGTTTGAGGAAGGCCTGTCCCGGCAAGTAATCAAGGATCTGCCGCTGGTGATGCTGTTCTCGCTGGCGTTCGGCCCACTGATATCGGTGGCGCGCGATCACATCCTCGGCTTTGTATCTTTGGATGATGACTTGATCGTAAAAATCATCGCCGCCTGTTGGGACGGGTTGAAGCGCTGATGTTCAATGCAGTTACTATATATCATATTCAAGATCAGAATGAATGTTCATTCTACAAAATCGCAGAGGTGTCTATGCAAGTCATGTACAGAAGCAGATTAATTGCAACCGTTGGAATTCTTGCCGTCGGACTGGCGTTGGCCGGGTGCGGAAACAAAAAAAATGCCGGCGGCCCGCCCCCTAGCGGACCTCCCGAGGTCGGGGTGGTGGCTGTCAAGACGGAAAGAGTGGCTTTGACCACGGAACTGCCGGGGCGCACGTCACCTTTTCTGATTGCCGAGGTGCGGCCCCAGGTGGGTGGCATCATCCGGAAGCGCCTGTTCAGCGAGGGCTCGGATGTAAAGGCCGGCCAGGTGCTGTACCAGATTGACCCGGCAACCTATCAGGCCGCGTTTGCCAGCGCCAAGGCATCCGAAGCCAGGGCCGAGGCCAACCTGATACCGGCCAGGCTCAAAGAGGAACGCTACCGGGATCTGGTGAAAATCAAGGCGGTCAGTCAGCAGGATTATGATGATGCCTATGCCGCTCTCAAACAGGCCGAAGCCGATGTGGCTTCCGTCAGGGCCGCCGTGGAAACCGCCCGCATCAACCTAGCCTATACAAGGATTACCGCGCCGATTTCGGGTCGCATCGGCCGTTCAACCGTGACCGACGGTGCACTGGTGACCGCCAGTCAACCGGCTGCCTTGGCCACGATCCAGCAACTGGGTTCAATGTATGTGGATGTGACCCAATCCAACGCCGATATGTTGAAGCTCAGGCAGAGCCTGGCCAGCGGTCTGCTTAAAAACAGCGGCACGGCCCAGTCGCGTGTCAGGCTGTTGCTGGAGGATGGCAGCGCCTATCCGTTGCCGGGTGTCCTGAAATTTTCAGAAGTCACGGTTGATCAGAGCACCGGTTCCATCACGTTGCGGGCGATCTTCCCCAACCCGAAGAATACCCTGCTGCCGGGCATGTTCGTCCGCGCGATCCTGGAAGAAGGCGTCAGCGAGCAGGCAATTCTGGTCCCGCAACGCGGTGTTACACGAAACCCGAAAGGTGATGCCGTTGTGATGCTGGTCGGGGCCGAAGAAAAGGTTGAGCCGCGACCGATCAAGGTCGTTCGCACGGTTGGCGACAGCTGGCTGGTTAGCGATGGGCTGAAGGTTGGAGACCGTGTCATCCTGGAGGGATTGCAGAAGGCGAGACCGGGCACACCGGTCAAGGCGGTGCCGTTTGGCAGCGCTCCGGCAGCTCCTGCTGCGACTGCAGCACAACCAGTTGCCGCAAAAAAATAAAGGAGCTTTCCCATGCCTCGTTTTTTCATAAATCGCCCGATTTTTGCCTGGGTAATTGCCATCATGGTGATGCTTATCGGTCTGCTGGCGATCAAGACACTGCCGGTTTCCCAGTATCCGCCGATAGCACCGCCGCAGATTACTATCAACGCCATGTATCCGGGGGCCTCGGCCCAGACGGTGCAGGACACCGTCACCCAGGTGGTGGAGCAGAAGCTGAACGGCATCGACAACCTGATCTACATGTCCTCCACCAGTGATTCCGCCGGCGCCGTGGCTATCAACCTGACCTTCAAGGCCGGCACCGATCCGAATATCGCCCAGGTACAGGTGCAGAACAAGCTGCAATTGGCGACACCGCTGCTTCCCCAGATTGTTCAACGACAGGGGATCCAGGTGGTCAAGTCCACCAAGAACTTTCTGCTGATCATAGGCCTGGTCTCCGAGGACGGCTCCATGAGCCGCTACGACCTGACCGATTATGCGGTTTCCAACGTCCAGGATATTGTCAGCCGGGTTGAGGGGGTCGGTGAACTGCAGATGTTCGGTTCCCAGAACGCGATGCGTATCTGGCTGAATCCGAGCAAGCTGAACAATTACCAACTGACCACCAACGATGTCATGGCCGCGCTGCAGGCGCAGAACGCCCAGGTTTCAGCCGGTCAGTTCGGTGGCAATCCGGCCGCGCCCGGGCAGCAACTGAATGCTACCATCACCGCCCGTACCCTGCTGCGGACTGTCGAAGATTTTGATTCCATCATTCTGCGCACCAACAGTGACGGTTCCACGGTCAAACTAAAGGATGTGGCTGAAAGCAAGATCGGCACGGAGAATTACGACATAGAGGCCCGCTACATGGGTAAACCGCTGGGTGGCATGGCAATCCGACTGGCAGCCGGCGCTAACGCCCTGGATACTGCCAACAGGGTCAAGGCAAAGATGGCGGAGTTGTCCAGATACTTCCCGGCCGGCATGAAAGTGGTCTACCCCTACGACACCACGCCGTTTGTCAAAATATCGATCGAAGAGGTGGTCAAGACCCTGATAGAGGCGGTTTTCCTGGTGTTTGTGATCATGTTTCTCTTCCTGCAGAACATCCGTGCCACCTTGATCCCGACCATCGCGGTGCCGGTGGTATTGCTGGGAACCATGGGGGTGCTCTCGGCCTGCGGTTTTTCGATCAACACCCTGACCATGTTTGCACTGGTTATCGTCATTGGCCTGTTGGTTGACGACGCCATCGTCGTCGTCGAAAACGTGGAACGAATCATGTCCGAGGAGGGACTGTCTCCGAAAGAGGCGACCATCAAGTCCATGGGGCAGATTACCAGCGCCCTGTGGGGCATCGCCACGGTACTGACGGCGGTCTTTCTGCCGATGGCGTTTTTTGGCGGCTCCACCGGTGTCATCTACCGTCAGTTTTCGATCACCATCATTTCCGCCATGATCCTCTCGGTGCTGGTGGCCATGACTCTGACACCGGCGCTCTGCGCGACGCTCTTAAAGCCGGTTGAAAAGGGTCATACACCGGGCGAATGTGGCTGGTTCTGCCAGTTCTTCCGCTGGTTCAACAAGATATTCGACTTCTGCAGGGTCAAGTATGAGGGCATCGTCGGGCGCTCCTTCAGCAGGCCTGTGCGCTATCTGGTGGTTTACGGCGCCGTGGTTGCAGGGATGGTGTTCCTGTTCATGCGACTGCCGACCTCCTTCCTGCCGGATGAGGATCAGGGCTTCATCATCTGCCAGATCCAACTCCCGGCCGGGGCCACCCAGGAGCGCACCCTGAAGGTTGTCGAACAGCTGGAAAAACATTTTCTGGAGAAGGAACAAAAAACAGTGGAGGCGGTGATTACCGTGGCCGGTTTCAGCTTTGCCGGTCGTGGTCAGAACATGGGTCTGGCCTTTGTCAGGCTCAAGGACTGGAAGTACCGTCAGAGCCCTGACCTGAAAGCGCCGGCAGTGGCCGGCAGGGCCATGGGAGCTTTTTCAAAGTTCAGGGACGGCATGGCATTTGCCTTCTCACCGCCGGCGGTGGTGGAGTTGGGGCAGGCCAACGGTTTTGACTTCATGCTGCAGGACCGTAGCGGTCTGGGACATGAGAAGCTGATGGAGGCCCGTAACCAACTGCTGGGTATGGCGATGAAAAATCCCAAACTGATAGCGGTGCGTCCCAACGGCCAGGATGACTCCCCCCAGTTCAAGCTCGACATCGACGATGTGCGGGCCGGCGCTCTGGGAGTATCACAGGCGGACATCAACAGCGTGCTGGCAACCGCCTGGGGCAGCTCTTACGTCAACGATTTCATCGAAAACGGCCGGGTCAAGAAGGTCTATCTCCAGGCCGACGCCAAGTATCGCATGCTGCCGGAGGATATCGGCAGGTGGTATGTCCGCAACAGCAGCGGCACAATGGTGCCCTTCTCGGCTTTTGCCACCGCTCACTGGCAATATGGTTCCCCCAGGCTGGAGCGATACAATGGCATACCATCGGTGGAAGTCATGGGTCAGGCCGCGCCCGGTATCAGTACCGGCGAGGCCATGGCCGAGATGGAAAAGATGGCCGCGAAGCTCCCTCCCGGTGTCGGTTATGAGTGGACCGGACTATCCTACGAGGAGAAAAACGCGGGGGCACAGGCGCCGGCACTGTATGCCATCTCGCTGCTGGTGGTGTTCCTTTCGGTTGCGGCGCTGTATGAAAGCTGGACCATCCCCTTCGTCAACCTGCTGATGCTGCCGTTGGGCCTGGTGGGCGCGGTCACGGCGGTTTCGCTGCGGATACTGCCTAATGACGTCTATCTGCAGATCGGCCTGTTGACCACGATCGGGCTTTCCACCAAGAACGCGATCCTGATCATTCAGTTCATCAAGGAACAGATGCATCAGGGGCATGAGCTGGTCGATGCGACCCTGTCGGCGGTCAAGATTCGTCTTCGTCCGGTTATCATGACGTCGCTGGCGTTCTTCTTCGGAACGCTGCCGCTGGCGCTCACCAAAGGCGCCGGAGCAGCGGCCCAGAACGCCATCGGTACCGCAGTTACCGGCGGCCTGCTCTCGGCCACCTTCATCGACCTGCTCTTCATTCCGTTCTTCTTTGTCATGATATCCAGGCTGTTTGGGCGCAAGAAATACAAGCCTCACCCTGAAGAACCTGCTGCAGCAACTGTTTCGGAGGTAAACTGAAATGAAACATAAATTACGGATATTGCCGGTATCGTGTCTCGCGCTGGGCGCTCTGCTCTGCCTTTCCGGCTGCACGACCATGGCTCCCAAATACAGTCGTCCCGCCGCTCCTGTTTCGAACGCCTGGCCGGCTGGGCCGGCTTATCAGGAGCAAGCGGCAAAGCAGGCGCAGAAGCCGCTGGACGAGATACCCTGGCGGGAGTTTTTCATCGACGAACAGCTGCGCCAGCTGATCGCGCTGGCGCTGGAGAACAACCGCGACCTGCGGGTGGCCGCGCTCAATATCGAGCGTTTCCGGGCGCTGTACCAGATCCGGCGCTCCGATCTTTTGCCGAAGGTAGACGCATCCGCCGCCGCCACATTCCAGCGCATTCCCGAAGACCTCTCCGGCTCGGGCCGGGCCACGACCGTCGATCAGTACAATCTGGGTCTGGGTGTCAGTTCCTACGAACTGGACCTGTTCGGGCGGGTGCGCAGCCTCAAGGACCAGGCGCTGGAGCAGTTTCTTGCCACGGAGCAAGCCCGGCGCGCTGTCCAGATCAGCCTGGTTTCCCAGGTGGCCGCAGGCTACCTGGCCCTGGCGGCCGACCGTGAGCGACTGCGGCTCGCCAAGGAAACTCTTTCCAACCAGCAGGAGTCTTTCAAGCTTATCCAGAGCCGCTTCGATGCCGGCGTTTCCAACGCGCTGACGCTCAACCAGGCCCGAAGCAGTGTTGATACGGCGCGGGTTGACATTGCCCGTTACACCACGCTGGTGGCCCAGGACGAGAACGCCCTGAATCTGGTGGTCGGCTCGCCCATCCCGGCCGGTCTCTTGCCGGCTGCTCTCTCCGAAACGCTGGCAGCTTTGAAGGACGTGTCCCCCGGCCTGCCGTCCGATGTGCTGCTTGGCCGCCCTGATATCCTGCAGGCCGAAGGGCAGCTTAAGGGGGCCAACGCCAACATCGGCGCCGCACGGGCCGCGTTTTTTCCCAAAATTACGCTGGTTTCGTCAATCGGCCTCGGCAGCGACGACCTGGCCGGTCTATTCAAGCCGGGCGCCTTTGCCTGGAAATTCGCGCCGCAGATTACACTGCCCATCTTCGACGGCGGCAGCAACAGAGCCAACCTGAAGGTGGCGGAAACGGATCGCGAGATACTGGTGGCCCAATATGAGAAGGCCATTCAGAGCGCCTTCCGCGAGGTGGCCGACGCACTGGCCCAGCGCGGGACAATCGACGAGCAGCTGGCGGCGCAGCAGTCCCTGACCGACTCCACCTCCGAGAGCTTCCGCCTTTCGCAGGCCCGTTACGACAGGGGTGTTGACAGCTATCTGGCGGTGCTGGACTCGCAGCGCTCCCTTTACGGCGCCCAACAGAACCTGATTACGGTGCGCCTGGCCCGCCTGACCAATATCGTCAATATCTACAAGGTGTTGGGTGGCGGCGGGGATGCCGGGCAGCGACCTTGAACGGCACCTCCGCTACGCTTCCGGGTGAATCTTGACAAGCAGCTGGTTTGCTGTATAAAACGAATGCGCTGAAACTATTTTAACCTGTGTTGTCTGTGGTGGGTAGTGCGGCCGGACCGGTGGACGGTTACGTCCCCGGTTTCAAAAAGCCGCCATATTTTTTCAGATGTAAGCGGAATGAACATTCAGTCGGTTTCGCGGACACACAATGTATTGTAGACACTGGATGCATTTGGGTCTTGCTTGATTCCGTCCGGATGTGGGTGACTGCTCTAAATGCTTTTTTCAGGCTGAAATACTCCGGGATTCTACTGTGCAGCCAGTTATCTGGAATCAGAAAGAGTCGTCCATGACCAACTTCTTCGTAGAACCATCTCCCCACCCGAAAAATCAATCGATACGGATTGCATCAATCCTGATAGTCACGTTTATTTTATTTGTCGCGGCGGCAACAGCATATGCGGAGTGGCGCGAGGCCGGCGTGCGCATAGGCCTCCAGGCCGGCCCGAAGCGTGAATATTTCCATCTGTACGAAGCCTTCGGGGTGTATGGTCTGCCTTGGGATTGGCGGGCAGCTTCCGGATGGGGGCTGTCTCCACAGCTCAGCACATCCGCCGGCGCGCTGGTTGGTGGTCAGGAAACCGGATTTATCGGTTCCGTCGGCACGGGACTGGTTTTCGACAAAAACGGTAAAGGCGGAGCGGTGGAGGCGGGACTCAATATAGACCTTCTGGACAAGCGCCAGTTCGGTCATCAGGACTTCGGAAGCGTTCTCCTGTGGGGCGCTTATATCGGTCTTTCCTACCGTTTTGCAAGCGGGCTGGGAGTGGGATATCGCCTGCAGCATCTGTCTAACAATCGCATTTTATATTCCAGCAAGATCCCCAACCCCGGGGCCGACCTGCATCTGATCGGGGTCAGCTGGTCCTTCTGATCTTTCCGGATTATTACGGCCGGATAAATACCGGCATCCAGGAGTTTTATATCGTGAGAGGCGCGCTACTTTTGATGATCCTGCTGATCTCGGCCGCGCCGGCCATTGCCGATGAATTGTACGGCATGGGAGGAATGATGCGCAGCCGGAACCTGGATGCGGACGACTCTTCCTACTCCTGGCAACTGGAATACCGGCAGCCGCTCGGCGAACATTTGGCGGTGAGCCTTTCCTATCTGAACGAGGGGCATGTGCCGGCTCACCACCGGGACGGCAACGCCCTGCAACTCTGGGCGACAGGAGAACTAATCGCCAGGCGTCTCTCTCTGTCGGCCGGGTTCGGCCCCTATTACTATTTTGATACGACACTTCCAGCGGCCAACGGGTCTTACACCAATCACCACGGTCTGGGGGGGATAGCCAGTCTGGCGCTGATCATTGAGACGGAAACTCCCTGGCTTTTTCAGCTGCGCACAAACTGGGTCAATACGTTTGGCCAGATGGACACGGTCTCGGCGCTGGCGGGGATCGGCTATCGACTGGACGTGTCCGGACCGCCAAAATCCGATCATGATCAGGCTGAGTCAGATGTTGCTGAAAACGAGATTACGCTGTTTGCCGGGCGGACGATCACCAACAGCTTCGAGTCCGAACACTCCACGTCGCTTTGCCTTGAGTATCGCCGGGGGCTCCTGAAGTATCTGGACTGGACCGCTTCCTGGATCTACGAGGGGGACACCCGTCTGATCAGGCGGGATGGGGTGGCCAGCCAATTCTGGGCAGTCAAGGACTTCAAGCAGGACCGGATTGCATTGGGGTTCGGCGTCGGCACTTATTTTTCCATCGACCGGCAGGCCGGAAGCAGTTTGAACGGTGATCGGCTTGTCTCCATGATAGCAACCATGACCGGAAGCTATCGCCTTGATCCGAGCTGGTCATTGCGCACCTCCTGGAACCGCATCGTCACCAACTACGATCGGGACACGGACGTGATCATGGGTGGCGTGGGATACCGGTTTTAATAATGATTGATGCTCACTGGATGCCGGCGCGGTGATGTCCAGTCGGTTTCGGATTGCCGGGAGGGAAATTTTGTTAAAGTTTTTTCAGTCACTATTCGGCAGTGATGCCACTACGGGCAGTTATCCCGAATCCCTTGTCAAGGCGGCCATTGAGAGGGCGGTGGATGGCACCGATCCCTGGATTCGCGCCGTTTCGGGTTACAGGAAGAAATTGCGGCCTGCGGTCGTGCGGGCCATCGATTACGTCGTGGCGCTGGTGGATGGCCTGGCGCCGGCGATCTCGATGGATGCCGGCAGTTACAACAGTGATCCCAGGTTGCGCACCTATTTTATCTCAGGCGCCGATATGAGCAAGATTCTTGCCGTTGATAGTAATCTGTTAAATTTTATCCGTGAGTGTGGCCCCCCCCTGCCCAGGGTAAATGCCCTGTTGATAATGGAAAAACAGGAGAAGCTGGCTTTCGGCGCCGAACTTTCCGGTGATATGGTGCTGCGTGATGTCCCGCAGGTTGTTGTCAGCTTCGAGTCCCACCGCCTGTTCGACCCCGCCGGGAACATCGAGAAAACCCGCCTTCTGCTCAAGCGCAGGGCCTTTGATCACCTGCTTCGTCTGGCTCTTGCCCGGATCACCATCGTCAAGACCGAACGTGACAAACTCGAACATCGCCGCACTCTTCTCCAGTCCAAACTCAACCTGCTGCAGCGTGTGGGGTGGGGCTTCGACAGGATTGATTCCGGCGAACAGCTGGATCTTGCCGATCTGGAGGCGCTGCTCGGACGAATCGAGACGCAACTGCTGGAGCTGGGTGGGGATGACGGTATGCTTGAGGTCTATCTTGATATCGTGATCGATGTGCTGGGGAAACCGGACAAGAACCTGTGGAGCAGGCAGGAGACGCTGTTCATTGATCACATGGGAATCAAGCGGAGCGAAGGCGCTGCCGGGGCTTCGCAAGTAGTACTAGATATGGCCTGTGACTCCGAGGGGAGGAGTCTGGTGGTTTCACTGGTTGACATTTCCGGGGAGTGGGTCCAGAACGGCTACAGGACATGAACTGAGGCAAGGGGAAACAATGATTGATCAGCAGCTGGATTTCAGCATCGACCGTCTGGGGGAATGCCGCTTTCCGTCACCCATGCGTGACGGGCGCTTCACCGATGACGGGCAACGCCTGCTTTACCATTCCGGTTACGACGAGTTGCAGCCGTTCATTGCCGCGGGTGTTGAACCTCCTGCCCTGGAACTGGCCGGTCCGCGTGATCGGATATATTTCGATCCAACGGCCATTGCCTGCGGTATCGTCACCTGCGGCGGGCTCTGCCCCGGAACCAACGATGTGATCCGTGCCGTGACCTTGAGTCTATACCATCACTACGGAGTGCGGCGCATCCATGGTTTTCGTTATGGCTACGAGGGGTTGATCAAGAGCTTCGGCCACACGCCTCTGGAGCTTAATCCGACCATGGTGAACCAGATCAGCAACATGGGAGGAACGATTCTGTCTTCCTCGCGCGGTCCCCAGGACCCCGCTCAAATGGTGGATTATCTGGAGGAGTTGGGGGTGGGTATCCTCTTTGCGATCGGTGGCGACGGCACCCTCAAGGGAGCCGGGAAGATCGCCTGGGAGGCGGCACGGCGGGGAAGCAGCATCAGCGTGATCGGCATCCCCAAGACCATCGATAACGACATCTCCTTCATCCAGTCAACCTTCGGTTTCGAGACCGCTGTGGCCGAGGCCCACCGGGCCATCTATGCCGCCCATGCCGAGGCTACCGGCGCCCGCAACGGCATCGGGCTGGTGAAGCTGATGGGGCGCGACTCGGGCTTCATTGCCGCCTACTCGACCCTGGTTGACAGCCAGGTCAATTTCTGCCTGGTTCCGGAGTCCGCCTTCAGCTTCAGCGGGTTATTGAAGAGTCTGGAGGAACGCCTGACCCAGCGCGGTCATGCGGTCATCGTCGTGGCCGAGGGCGCCGGCCAGGAGCTGCTGACAGCCACGGCAGAACACGACGCCTCGGGCAACCTCAAGCTCGGCGACATCGGCATGTACTTGCGGGACGCCATCAAGGGGCACTTCGCCGGCAACGGAATCGAGATCAATCTCAAGTACATCGATCCGAGCTACATCATCCGCAGCCAGCCGGCCAACCCGCACGACTCGGCCCTCTGTCTGCTGCTGGGGCATAACGCCGTGCATGCCGGCATGAGCGGCCGGACCAACATGGTGGTGGGGGTCTGGAACCATCAGTACACCCATGTGCCGATCGCCCTGGCCACCCGCCAAAGGAAAAAGATCGACCCGGAGGGGTGGCTCTGGAACAGCGTGCTGGCCTCCACCGGTCAGCCCAGGGAGCTGCGCTGAACAAAAACCAGCTACGGGAGTGATGACATGTTTCAGAGGGTGCTCCTGGTCGATCCGGCCACCGGTTTCTACAAAACAAAAAAGTACGGCTTCGAGCGCTATTTCGGGCCGGTGGATCTGGGCATCCATCTGACCGAAGAGTACCGCAGCCTGAACTTCGGGGTCGGCATCTTTGCCGGCTCGATATTTCCCGGTTCGAACCGACTGGTGGTGACCGGCTTTTCCCCCTGCTGGCAAGGTTATTACATCAGTTCCATGGGGGGCGCGGGGCTGGTTTTCGATAATCTGGGAATCAACATGCTCAGCCTGGCGGGCAGGGCCCCGGTCCCGTCTGTGCTCTACCTGAACCGCAACCATGGTGAAGAGATTGAAGTGGAAGTGGTTCCGATCGATGTGGAGTCGGTCTGGAAAACAGGGCGGACGGGAGTCTATTCCCTGACTGACCGGGTCTACGAAATGTTCGGTCAACGCTACGAGAACGACCCGCGCATCCTGGTCGCCGGCCCGGCGGCCCTGCATAGCGATATGGGCGGGATCATGTCGGTCCCTATTACAAACGGCAAGATCAGTTATGTCGATACCTGGGCCGGCCGCGGCGGCTTCGGCAGCGCTATGGTCAGGGATCACGGCATCGTGGCGGTCATCTATGGCGGCACGGTGGTGAACGAGGACTTCCGCGACCACAAGGTGGCCGACGAATGGTTCAGGAACAAGTACGACATGCGCCTGCTTCACAAGGATCTGGAGGCGACCGCCAAGTACCGCTACGACGAAAAGGTCGGCACCGGCGGCACCTTTGGTGTCAACTACGCCACCATGGGCGGCCGGATCATGGCTTTCAACTACCGCACCATCTACCGGACCGAGGATGAGCGGAAGTCACTGCACCAAAACCTGGTGATAAACCACTACTTAAAGCAGTTCAACGAAGAGACAATCACCACCAAACAGCAGGCCACCTGCGGCGAACCCTGTGTCGCCGTATGCAAGAAAATGAACGGTATCTACAAGAAGGACTACGAGCCCTACCAGACCATGGGGCCGCTGTGCGGAATTTTCGACCAGCGCGCCGCGGAAAAGCTAAACCACCACTGCGATGCCATGGGCTTTGACGCTATCTCCGGAGGCGGGGTGCTGGCCTGGCTGATGGACCTTCTGGACGTGAAGCTGCTGACCATGGATGAGCTGGGAGTCACCCTGCTGCCACGCTGGGATACGGCCGGTTTTGATCCGGTAATCGACTCGATGCATAACGCCGAGCTCGGCTGCCAGCTGATCGACGCCATACTGGAACGCCGCGGCATCCTTGATTTCAGGGAAGGGGTGCGCAAATGGAGCCGGATCAATTCCCTCGCCAAGGGAACGGCACTGCATGACCGCCTGGTGTACATCGCCTTCAGCCGGCGGGGGTGGATGGTTCCCAACCAGTACTGGGTGCCGGGCGCATTGGCCCCGATGACCATCATGGGCAAGTATTACATGGTTTACAGCAATGATTTCATACCGCCCAGGGAGCTGGGGAAAAAATGTGCGGAGCGCATGAAGAAGGAGCTGATTCTCGACAATCTGGGCGTTTGCAGATTTCACAGGGGCTGGGCCGAAGAACTGCTGCCCGAGGTGATGGGGTCGCTGTACAACTGCACCGAACCGTTTCTGCGCGCAATCGAAGTTCTGGCCAGCCGACTGAACAGCCGTAACAGCCCAGTTTTCTGGGAATCGGAGCGCAACATCGACTATCTGCATACCTTCCTGAAACGCAAGAGGGAGATCGACAACGACCCCAGCCCCGAACTTGCGGTCTGGCTCGAAAAGTTCGGGCAGGACCGGGTCGAGGCAGCCAGGGACTTCTGGTACGAGACCCTCAAGGGGATCGATGAAAACCTGCGGGAATTCTTCTGAGTCGGATACGGCTGTTTCCGGACGGATGCCTTGGCCGTTTTTTATCCGCAGCATCGGGGGAAACAGCGAATTGCTTTCCCTGCCCGGAAGTGGTTCATAACAAGTTATGCTTTGCATTTTCAAATACATTGATGTATAAAATCCAATTGTTTTTTCGGTTGTTAATGGGGAATTGCGTGGTACAGGCACTCGGTCGGGTTACAATTGGAACTGTGCGTGATCTTGGTAAAACAGGCTGGTTCCTGCTTTACTCGTTCTATATGATCGTCCGGCGGCCCGGCAGTCCGGTGCAGATTCTCAAGCAGATGCGTTTCATCGGCACCAAGTCGCTGTTCGTGATCGTTCTGACCGCCGCTTTCACCGGGATGGTGCTGGGGCTGCAGGGTTATTACACGCTGGCCAAGTTCGGCTCCGAGGGGATGCTGGGAACGGCGGTGGCGCTTTCGCTGATCCGTGAACTGGGACCGGTGCTGGCGGCCCTGATGGTGACCGGCAGGGCCGGGAGCGCCATCACGGCCGAGATCGGCATCATGCGTATCAGCGAGCAGATCGACGCCCTGGAAACCATGGCGCTGGACCCGTTCAAGTACCTGGTGACACCCAAGTTCATCGCCGCGATGATATCGCTGCCGCTTTTATGCGCCATATTCGATGTGGTCGGCATCTACGGCGGCTGGCTGGTTGGTGTCAAGCTGCTGGGAGTCAACCCCGGCGCCTATTTCTACGAGATGGAGAAGTCGGTCGTGTGGCGCGATGTCTATTCGGGTGTTGTGAAATCCTTTTCCTTTGGCGTTATCATCGCCTGGATCGGCTGTTACAAAGGCTATTACGCCGGCCATGGCGCCGAAGGGGTCTCCAGGGCCACGACCGAATCGGTCGTGCTGACATCGGTCCTGATACTGGTGTGGGACTACTTCCTGACCTCGGTGCTGCTCTGACATGATCAGCATGCGCAATGTACATAAATCATTCGGTTCCCAGAAGGTTCTGGATGACCTCTGCCTGGATATTCCCGAAGGGAAAATCACCGCCATCATCGGTCCCAGCGGCGAGGGGAAGAGCGTTCTGCTGAAGCACCTGATCGGCCTTTTGCAGCCGGACAGCGGCCAGGTGGATGTGGATGGCGAGAGCATCATCGGATTGCGGCGTTCTCAGCTGAACAGGATCCGCGAAAAATTCGGCATGCTGTTCCAGAACGTGGCGCTGTTTGACTCGATGACCTGTTTCGAGAACGTGGCTTTCCCGCTGCAGGAGAAAACCAAGCTGTCCAAGGACGAAATCCGCAGGCGGGTTCTTTCGGCGCTGGAAGACGTGGGTCTGAAAAATATCGAAAGCAAGTTTCCCGATGAGCTGTCGGGCGGCATGAAAAAACGGGTCGGCCTGGCGCGGGCGGTGGTGCTGAATCCGAAAATCATCCTGTTCGACGAGCCGACCACCGGGCTCGACCCGATCATCAAGCGTGCGATTCACCAGCTTATCAAGGATACGCATGAAAAGTTCGGTTTCACCGCGGTGATAGTGTCGCACGAGATCCCGGATATCTTCGATGTGGCCCAGAATGTGGCCATGCTGTACCGGGGCAAGATTCTGCAGCATGGTTCGCCGTCCGAGATCAAGAACTCGAACCATCCGGCGGTCAGGCAGTTCATCAGCGGCAGCCTGGACGGCCCGATACACATGATTTAGCAAGCAGGTTGCAAAGAGGTTGGAGATGAATATGGCAAAGCTGGAAATGATGGTTGGCTCATTTATGATTATCGGTATCCTCTGTCTCGGTTATGTGTCCGTAAAGCTGGGCAAGATGGAGTTCGGCGCCGGAGATTACTATACCGTGACCGCCGGATTCGATTCGGTCTCCGGCCTGAAGCCGGGCGCGCGGGTCGAGGTGGCCGGGGTTGAAATCGGAAAAGTTGACCGGATTGCGCTGGACGAAAAGAGCGGTGATCGCGCGCTGGCTTTCCTCAAGATCAAAAATGGTGTCAAAATCACCGATGATGTGATTGCGTCGGTTCGCACAAGCGGCATCATCGGAGACAAGTTCATCAAGCTCAAGCCGGGCGGCTCGGACCGGATGCTGAAAAACAACGACGTGATCCGTGAAACCGAGTCCGCCATAGACATTGAAGAACTGGTCAGTAAATTCATTCATGGGAAAGTCTGACACCTGCTTGGAGATATTGAAGATATGAAAACGGTATTTTCGCGTATGGCTCAAATAGGAGCGCTATTGTTGTTATCGACTTCAGCTCTTGCGGCTGATGACAGTGATAAGGTCCGGTTGGTGCTGGGGCTGGAAGACTGCGTCCGGATCGCCCTCAAGGCCGCGCCTGAGCTGGGTGAGGCGCAGGCTGACATCGATCACACTTCCAGTAAGCTGGAGGAGGCCAAATCCTACCGCTATCCGCAGATCGAGGTATTGGCGATGTTTGGCCCGGCCCCTCCCGCAAAAAGAGAAGACCTGAACGCTACCGATAAATCCTTCAAGATGAAAGAGCTGACATGGTTCAGCAGCGCCGACGCTACTCTGATCCAGCCGCTTTATACATTCGGGAAGATATCGGAAAATATGAAGGCAGCCACTCACGGTATCGAAGTGGAGCGTTCACGTAAAGGACAGCGCGCCAATGAGGTTGCCCAGAAGGTGAAAGAGTACTATTACGGCTTGATGCTGGCCCGTGAGCTTAAAGAGGTCGTCCTGGAGGTACAGGAAAGCCTGTCCAAGGCCAGGATAAAGGCACAGAAAATGCTGGATCAGGGTTCCAACGGCGTGGAAGAGTCGGACCTTTTCAAGCTGGATGCATTTTCGGGTGAGGTTGCAAAATATCTGGAAGAGGCAATAAAAGGCGAAAAACTGGCATTATCCGCGCTCAAGACCCGCTTGAATCTGCCTATGTCATCCCAGCTTGAAATCAAAAGCGAACGTCTGGAAATGGATGAACGTGTGACTCCTGAATTTGATGTCTACGTGGAGAAGGCCCGTGCCCGTCGTCCCGAATTCAAGCAGATCGCCGAGGGTCTCAAGGCCCGTTCCGCGCTGGTCGAGGCGGCCCAGGCCAATTATTATCCCGATATTTTCCTGGGAGGCCTGGTCTCCTGGTCTTACGCGGAAGGTCGCGACCGTATTCGCAACCCTTACATAAATGATCAGTTCAGGCATCTGAATGGCGGGGTGGCTCTGGGCGCCCGCTGGAAACTGGACTTCGGAATTACCGGGGCCAAGGCGGCCGGCGAACGTGCCCAGTACAACCGCCTGTTGAGCACAAGGACCTTTGCGGATGCCAATATTCCGCTTCAGGTCAAAAAATACTATCTTGAACTGAAAGAGGCCGAAAATAGCGTCTCTGCCACCAAATCAGCCTATACCAACGCCAAGAAGTGGGCCGTGACCGCCCTGGCAAACTTCGATTTCGGAATCGGGCCGGCCAAGGAAATCTTCGACGCTTTGCAGGCCTATGCCAGGATGAGGGCCTCATACTTTCAGTCCATATACAACTACAAGATGGCCGGGGCCAATCTTGATTATGCTATCGGTGAACCGCCGCTGGCAGAGGCAAAATGACCGGAGGGAACATGTTCAAATATTTAGCGGCATTGGTGGCTTGCGTGTTTTTAAGCGCGAACCTGGCCTTTGCGGGACCAACCGAGGATGTTAAGAAAACCGTGGACGAAGTTGTCCGCATTGTTGCCAGCAAGGAGATGAAGCATAACGACCATAAGCGTCGCCAGGCGCTCAAAAAGACCATCTCCCTGGTTTTCGATTATTCCGAGATGGCCAAGAGGTCTTTGGGAAAACATTGGAACCAGCGCACTCCGGCGGAAAGAAAGCGTTTTGCCGAGCTGTTCGCAACACTGTTGGAAAACTCTTACGCCGGCAAGATCGAGTCCTACAACAACGAGAAAATCGTCTATCTCAAGGAAATTGTTGATGGCGACCATGCCGAGGTCAAGTCAAAAGTGGTTACCGCCAAACGGGACGAATTTACTCTCGATTACCGGATGCTCAATCAGAATGGCAAATGGATGGCCTACGACGTCGTGATCGAGGGGGTCAGTCTGGTATCCAATTACCGTACCCAGTTCAACAAGATCATTAACAGTGGCGGTTATTCCGAGCTTGTCAGGAAACTTGAAACCAAAACCGATGAACTTAAAGCACCCTGATGCATGGCCGGTTTGCGGCGTTAAATTTTCTTGACACCCGCTTTGACACTGTGATAAACGACTCGGGCAGCCAGTTTCGGAAGTTTTTGCAGAACGTTGCAAGTAGCATGTTTGACCAGGCTTTGCGGTTACCCTGCATCAGACTCCGGAAACTTAAGCGGTAACCAACAGTTCCGGCGTAGCACCGGAGAAAAAAGGAGGCAGGATAATGGCACAGGGCAAGGTAAAATGGTTTAACGACACAAAAGGTTTTGGTTTCATCGAGCAGGAAGGCGGCGAGGATGTTTTCGTACATTTTTCCGCGATAGCCGGTGACGGCTTCAAGTCTTTGGCCGAAGGCGACGCGGTTACTTTCGACATCACCCAGGGTCCCAAGGGACTGCAGGCAGCCAACGTTACCAAGAAGTAATCAACAACCGCAAAGCAGAAACCGCAAAAGCCCGCTGACATCAGCGGGCTTTTTTTGTGTGCGCGGCGCCGGATTTCCTACAAGGCGCCGAGACTGCTGTTCTCCCGGTCACACAAGTTTTACTCCGCTCACCCAGCAACAGCTCCGCGTCATTCAGCCGTCCCATCTCTTTCAGCGCTTCCATGATCTTGGCGCGTTCGCCCGGCTGGTGCCACAGCAGCAACGCTTTCTGCAGCCCCTTTTCCCGGTCGCTCCTGGCCACGTACACCTGTTTGCCGGTCAGCGGGTCGATGCCGGTGTGGAACATGCAACTGGAGATCGTGCCGGGGGTGGGGGTGAAATCCTGCACCTGATCAACCTTGAGACCGATTTTCTTCATCGCCAGCGCCAGTTCCAGCATGTCCTCCAGCCTGCAGCCGGGGTGCCCGGAGATCAGGTAGGGAACGATGGTCTGGCGCTTGCCCAGCCGATCGCTCTCTTCGCGGAACCTGGTCAGGAATCTGTCGAAAGCTTTCCTGCCCGGTTTGCGCATCAGCTCCGTGACATGCTCGGCCAGATGCTCCGGGGCGATCTTCAGCAGTCCGCTGACGTGATGGCCGACCAGTTCCCGGAAGTAGCCTGGTTGCGCCTCCAGCAGGTCATAGCGCACGCCGGACGAGATTGCTATATGCTTGACCCCTTTGCGCTGGCGCGCCTTCTGCAGCAGTGCCACGGCGCGTTTGTCTGCGGTCAGCAGGTTCCGGCAGACATGCGGGAAGATGCAGCTTTCCCGCAGGCAGGTTTTCATCGCATCCGGGTTGCCGCAGCTCAGGCCGTACATGTTCGCGGTCGGGCCGCCGATATCGCTGATGCTGCCGCGAAACCAGGCTTTGCCGGCCAGTTCATCGATCTCGGACAGGATCGAGTCCTCGCTGCGCGACTGGATCGTCTTGCCCTGGTGCATCGTGATCGCGCAGAAGGCGCAGCCGCCGAAACATCCCCGGTGGCTGGTGATCGAGGTCTTGATCTGCTCCCAGGCCGGGATCTGTTCGCGGTAGGCCGGGTGGGGAGATTTTTCGAACGGCAGGTCGTAAACGGCGTCCAGCTCCTGGCGGGAGAGCGGCAGGGCTGGCGGGTTGCAGACAAGCAGGCGGTTGCCGTGCGGCTGCAACAGCGTCCGCGCGCTCCAGGGGTTCTGTTCCTGGTAGGCTGTCTTGAAGGCCAGGGCGAACTGTTCCTTCGAGGCGGACACCTCTTCAAAAGAGGGGAGCGTCACACGGGGAACCTCTTGCGGCAGGCTGCCGATCCGTGCCGTGCCGCGCACGTCGGCGATCTCCGGCAGCTTTTCACCGTCCCGCAGGCGTCGTGCGACTTCCAGGATCGCCCGTTCGCCCATGCCGTAGATCAGCATGTCGGCCTTGGCGTCGAAGAGGATCGAGCGCCGTACCTTGTCCTCCCAGAAGTCGTAATGGGCGAAGCGCCTCAGCGACGCCTCCAGTCCGCCGATGATCACCGGTACATCCCTGTAAGCCTCTTTCAGGCGCGAGGTGTAGATTATGGTGGCCCGGTTGGGACGCGCTCCATGGCGGTTGCCGGGGGTGTAGGCGTCGTCGTGGCGCAGTTTGCGGGCCGGGGTGTAGTGGGCCACCATCGAGTCCATCGCGCCGGCCGAGACCGCGAAGAACAGGCGCGGCCGGCCGAGTGACATGAAGGGCTCTTTCGAGCGCCAGTCCGGCTGGGGGATGATGCCGACCCGGAATCCGTGCGACTCCAGCCAGCGCGCCAGCAGCGGTACGCCGAAGGCGGGGTGGTCGATGCAGGCGTCGCCGGAGACGAAGATTATGTCGAGCTGGTCCCAGCCGCGGGCGCGGACTTCAGCAGCGGTAATCGGGAGGAACGCCACCGTCAGGGAAACAGGGCCAGGCCGTCGAGCCCGGTTGTTTCCGGAAAGCCGCAGACCAGGTTCATGTTTTGAACCGCCTGACCGGAAGCCCCCTTGACCAGGTTGTCGATGGCCGAGACGATGATGATGCGTCCGGTGCGCGCATCCACCAGCGGGGCGATGTCGCAGAAGTTGGAGCCGCGCACGAAGGCGGTTGACGGCAGGCTGCCCTGGGGCAGCACCCGCACGAACGGTTCGCCGGCATAGAACTCGGCGTACAGCCTGACCAGGTCGGCGCTGGTCATCTCCTTGAGCGGTGCCGCATAGATGGTGGAGAGGATGCCGCGATCCATCGGGACCAGGTGCGGCGTGAAGGTCACCTTCAGCGGCTCGCCGGCCAGCAGCGACAGCTCCTGCTCGATCTCCGGCGTATGCCGGTGGACGCCGCCCACGCCGTAGGCCTTGTACCCCTCGTTGACCTCGCAGTAGAGCGAATCCACCTTGGCGCTCCTGCCGGCCCCGGTGACGCCGGAGGCGGAATCGGAGATGATGCTGTGGGGATGGATCAGCCCCTGCTTCAGCAGCGGCGCCAGGCCGAGGATGATGCTGGTGGGATAGCAGCCGGGATTGGCGACCAGCTTTGCCCCCCTGATCTTGGCCCGCCTGATTTCCGGCAGTCCGTAGACCGCTTTCTTCAGGTTGGCCGGATTCAGGTGCGGCTCATACCACTGGCCGTAGACCGCCGGGTCGGAAAGGCGGTAGTCGGCCGAGAGGTCGATCACCTTCCTGCCCAGCTTGAGGAAGGTCGGCACCACCTCCATCGCGGCCTTGTGCGGCAGCGCGGTGAAGATTATGTCGGCCTTTTCCGATACCCGCACCGGTTCCAGGTTCTCCAGGATCAGGTCGCAGCGTCCGCGCAAAGTGGGGAAAACCTCCGAAATCCGCTTGCCGGCGCTCTGCTCCGAGGTCAGGCAGGTCACCGCCACCTCCGGATGGCAGTGCAGGATCCGGATCAGCTCCAGACCGGTATAACCGCTGGCTCCAACTATGGCGACATTCAACATGGACATGCTCCTTTCGGCTGAATAGGGAAAACTGTTGAAATTATGTTCCTTAAAATGCCGGCCGGCGCTTCCGGCGGGTCGCGCCGTGGCCAGTCATTCATGGTCGATCATTTTCCATTATATGAACCGATAATGCAACGTTCTTTCTGAACAGCCGGATCAGACCGGCCACAGGGGACAGTCCACTCCCAGGCATTCCCTGTTGCGGGCCATCTGGGTGCAGGCGAAAGGCTCCACCGCCGGCAGTTGCAGATCCCACATTTCCGCTGCCGTGCGCATCCCGACCCCCAGCGCGATCCAGCAGTCCCGCTGGCAGCAGCGGGCAGCCCTGTACCCGGCGATCTCCGCCAGCACACGCTGGACAATCCCCTGCACCTGCTGGCGGGCCTCGCCCTTGAGCGGCGTGGCCTCCAAAAGCACGCTGAAGGCGATCCCGACGCCGACCGCGGCACCGCAGATCCCCATGAATCCGCAACTGCCGCCGCTGACCTCGCCGCCCCGGCGGATGGCGGCCCGGAGCTGTTCGTCCGTGACCGGATGCCCGGCATTGCGCAGGCAGGCCAGCAGCAGGCCCGGCACCAGGGCATGGTACTGCGGCCCGTGCAGCGGGAAAGAGGGGTGGCGGCGGAACTCGTGGAAGAGGCTTACCGGATCTGTGCCGGACGCCGTGTAGCAGAGATGTTCGATCAGATCCAGGGCGTCGCCGGTATGGCAGCCGTCGCAGACGAAATGCCCCTGTTCGCAGCAGGAGTTGGCCGGCAGGTTCCTGCCGCAATAGTGGCAGGTGGCGTTCTGCTCGGTGGGGCGATAGACCAGCGGCGCACCGCAGACCAGGCAGCCGGCGTCGTGCATCGCCTGGGGCTGGGGCGCCGGAGCAGCGCCGGCTTCCGGCGAGATGCAGCAGTTGGCTCCGGCAGTGATGGCCACATTGGTGACGAAACCGTGCTGGTCCAGCTGCCAGACCTGCTCGCCCAACTGTTCGGCGTCGTCGTCCGGGATGGTCGCGTTCTGGCCGGGGCGCAGCCAGTGGCCGCCGGGCGTGAGCAGGCCGCTGGCCGGGCCGGGGTAGAACACCTGCAGCGGCGGCGATTGCAGGTCGGCCGGTTTGCGCGCCTCAAAGGTCAGCGAATAGAAAGGGTGGCCGTTTACCACCCGGTAGGGGATCCGCTTCAGCACCCGGAAACGGACGAAACCGCTCTCCTCCAGGATCCCCAGCAGGTCCTTCTGGGTCATGGCGCCGCCGATGCATTCGCCCCGCAGGGTGCCGTCGTTGAGGATCTCCGCATCCGGCTCGATCTCGCAGACCACGTCCGCGGTGAACAGCCGGCCTCCCGGAGCCAGCACGCGGAAGATCTCGCTGAAGGTCAGGCGCTTGTCGGTGGAAAGGTTCAGCACGCAGTTGGAAACCATCACATCGGCGGCGGCGTCGGCCAGCGGCAGCTGTTCCAGGAAGCCCCTGGCAAAGTCCAGGTTGTCGAAACCGAGTGAGCGGCGCACATCTTCAGCCCCACTGCGGGCCAGCGCAAGCATCGGCTCGAGCATGTCGATGCCGGTGACGTGGCCGCTCTTTCCCACCAGCCGGGCCGCGATGAAGCATTCCACCCCGCTGCCGCAACCCAGGTCCACCACCCGGTCGCCGGCCTTGAGGCCCGCGTCCATTACCGGGCTTCCGCAGCCGTAACCCCGGAAGCGGTAAGCGGCCGGGATGTGCTCGATCAGGCTGTCGTCATAATGGACCGGATTCAGAATCTCGCTGCGCTTGTCGCCGGCTGCCGAGGCATAATACTCTCCGACCCTGGCACGGCTGTCGCTGGAACCGTTCAGGGAGAGCAGGCAGTTGCTGCGGCAGAGCGCCAGCGAACCGTGATCGTCGCAGCTGACCAGCAGCTCCCCCATCTTAAGGCGCAGCGCCGGCACGGCCGCTTCCGGCAGTCGCTCGGCGGCCCGCCGGATCAGGATCAGCGCCAGCTGTTCGGTCAACGGCTGATAGGGGTCATCGCCGATAAAAGTGCCGGCGTGGTGATAGCTGTGGTCGAAATCTCCGCCCCCCAGCAGGAAGCGCCAGGGATCATCCAGTGTGGCCGCGCTGCTCGAACGGATCGCGGCCAGCACCGGGCTGGTCTGCCAGGCCTCCGCCAGGCCTCTTTCGATCGGGGTGGCCAGCGCTTCCAGGCCGATGGTAGCTGCGGTGGGATAGAGCCTGTCGTCCGGTCCGATCGCGGCCGACTCCCAGCCGGCGGCGGAGCCGTCATAAATGGTGCCGGGCGGCGAAAATATCTGCCCTTTCAGGTTTTCGATGTTGTCGATGGTGATAACACGGGATTCGGCCCGCTCCATGGCCGCGGTCAGCCAGGGCAGGATCGCCAGCGGCGCCGGCTGCTGCCCGGCGGAGCCCCGGCCGCGGATGAAATGCCACATCAGGTGCAGCGCGGCAGCGCCCCGGTCGGCGGCATGGTCCACCAGCCAGGGGAGGTCGGCAACGTTTTCCGCGGTAACGCAGCAACTGAGGGTGAAACCCCATCCGTTCCCGGTCAGCCACGCCAGCTGCTGTTCAAGCCGGCTGAAGCTGCCTTGGCCGCGCAGGTTGTCATGGTGCTCCGGATTGCCGTCCAGGCTGATCTGCAGGTGAATCCTGTCGCGGGGCCATTCCGGCTTCAGGCGCCCGGCCAGCAGCAGCCCGTTGGTCAGGATCGCCACCCGGCTCTCCGGGATCTGCAGGATCTGGTCGATCAGCGGGACGAAACCGGCATGCAGCAGCGGCTCACCGCCGGTCAGGACAAACAGGCGGCACCCCTGTGCGGCTGCCTCCCGGATATGCCGCTGCAGCCGTTCCAGGCCCTGTTCGCGAGCGGAGTCCGGGCCGGAGCTGAACAGACAGTGGGCGCAGGCCAGGTTGCAGCGATCGGTGATATGCAGCCACAGCTCCCGCAGTGGCGGCGCCTCCGCCAGAAAAGCTTCCCGCCCCTTGTACTCTTTAAGCGGCGGATCGGGCAGCCGTTGCAGGAAGTTGCGGGCAGGCACGCCGTCTGCGGCGCTATTTTCATCAAGGTTTTGGAGCAGGATGTCGCCGGCGCTGGTGGGGACAAACCAGGATGGCCGGTCGGGGCAGAGCCAGACAGGCGCGCCCGAGACTGCAAAACGTTTCCAGCGGCTTGGATCGAAGGTCATAAACTTCTCTTGTTCAGTATATTGGGGGATCGGAGCGGCTGCCGTGACTGTAAAGGGAAGTGAACATGCCGGCCCCGGATCGGCCCGCAATAATCTCATACTCTTACCGGACTGGCAAGCCCCTGCCGGTATACATATTGTGTAAAGAAACTTGGCAACTGCAGGTTTTTTTACACTTTTGTAAAAGTGACGAGAAATCGTATGGTTAAATGTGGTCTGACCCGTGGGTGGAAAGAACCTTTACACTTTTATGAAAGGTTCTGCAGGTGCGGAAATGTGCGACGCCCATGGATTCCATCTCGCCAAGATACTGTAATGTTTGGCTGCTTTTCCATTTTTATTGATGCGGTGGCCCGGAAGTCGGCTTTGGCCCTGACTGTGCAGTATGGTGTCGGAATCATCTGTCTGGCGGCGATTTACGGCGCTGCCGGGACAAGACTGCTTTGTAACTCTGATGAGCTGAATGTCATCACTCATGCTGAAACGATTGAGAAGGCCATGCCCGCAACGAGCGCGAGGGCAAGTAACCGGAGCAACACCCATTATGTGATACGGGGAACGAGCACCAGCGGAGTGGAGGTTTACTGCAAGGTTTGCAGCAACTACCACCTGCATACAAACGAATTCATCGAATGGAAGCTGACCTCTTTCACGATCAATTAGTAAGTTAGACGTTGCTTCTGCATTTATTGCAGAAACAACGTCGTTAACGCACTTATCCTGTTTTACAGGGCTAGAGGACCGAAATCATGATCTGTAACAAATTGTTTTGAAGCCGAATACAAGAGCGCCAAGACCGAACTAACGGTTACTATCAATGGTGAGAGTCATGTTTTGCGTGACCTTGATTGTGAAACCTGTCCGGCCTGCGGCGAAATAACCTTTAGCCACGCCCAGAGTCTGGTGATCGACAAGAAACGGATCGCCCTGGAATTCGGGCTGAAGCCGTTGCTTGCGCCAGATCAATTGAAAATACTGCGGCGTGTTCTGGACATGAAGCTGGAAGAAATCTGTGATCTGCTGCACGTCGGACGCAACACCTATGGCCGTTGGGAGCGGGGAGAGGTGGATATTATGCCATCCATGAACCTTTTGGTGCATAGCCTTATGGAGAAAATGCCTGGTATACGCGAAAAGGTTTTGGGGAGAGATTCAGAGAAAATAGCGGCATAGACCCGTCTCACGCGACGCCGCGCCAAAAGTAGGCGCCTCCAGGCGACGACGCAACGAGAAGCAGAAATAAGGCGTCAAAGGATTTGTCGCATGACGGAAAATGAAATTGCCGACAGAATCATGGACGCCGCATTCCAAATACATTGGGAACTTGGTCCGGGGCTACTGGAAAGTGTCTACGAAGTAATTCTGGCTCGCAAGCTGACTGATATGGGACTGGTTGCAGAACGCCAAGTCCCGGTGTCGATCCGATTTCAGGATATTGTTTTCGATGAAGGCTTTCGAGCCGATCTGATTGTGGAACATAAGATAATCATTGAACTGAAGTCAGTGGAACGATTGCTGCCGGTGCATTCGAAACAGTTGCTGACGTATCTTCGTTTAACCGGATGCCGTCTCGGTTTGTTGATAAATTTCGGTGAGAACCTTATGAAGGATGGTTTTAAACGTATAGTGAATGGCTTGGAACGTTGAAGAAACCTTTATCTATGAAACCGGTGAGCAGCGGCGGGAGGCAACTGTCCGGAATTTCCGAACAGTTCAAAAAGAGGGCAACCGGGATGTATCGAGGAATGTGGATTTCTAAAACCTCGACGCCATCATTGCTGGGGAAAGCCAACAGGTGTCAGACACTGCATTGACTTGACACAATCAGATACAAACCCGCGCTGACTAAAGATAACGCCACATAGGATCTTGAAAAACATACCACCAGGTGATATGGTGAACACAGATGATCTTCAAAGCCAGACACTTTAACCGTTGGGCACGAAAGGCGAATCTGCCTGACTCGTTGCTTTGTCAGGCGGTTACGGAAATCCGGCATGGATTGATTGATGCCGACCTTGGTGGCGGTATCATAAAGAAGCGGGTCGCCTTGCCGGGACATGGTAAACGTGGCAGCGCCAGAACGTTGTTGGCAACGAACAGAAATGACCGGTGGGTGTTTGTGTATGGATTTGAAAAAAATGAGCGATCCAATATTTCTGCCAATGAGCTGGAAGCGCTAAAGCAGTTAGCCGACGATTTGCTTGTTTTGACTGAGGCGCAGATTTTTGCTGCGGTGAATAAGGGATCACTCCTGGAGGTGCCATATGAAACATAAAAGTCGTCTTCTTGAAGCAGTACATGAGACAGCACAGGATTTGCACGAGCTCGGCTTTATCGATAAACGTGCTCTGAATCGCTATGACGCCCTGTGTATTGAGCCGGTGCCTTCGTACTCTGCCGAGCAGATTCGTACCCTTCGGGATCGTTACCGTATCAGTCAGTCGGTGATGGCTTCCATTTTCAATACCAGCCTGTCAACAATCCAAAAATGGGAAATAGGTGAAAAACATCCCGGTGGTCCATCTCTGAAGTTGCTGAACATTCTGGATCGCAAGGGCATTGAGGCGCTGATTTAATCGACGGTGAGCCACGTCGGGAGGCAACTGTCCGGAAATTCCGGATGGTGAAGTCTCAACAATATTCTGGATAAGAGATCTGCAAACGCTGCAACACGCTGAAAAGGCCCGTAATTAACCATGCCCCTCAACCCGCACCACATCTCCCTTGCCACAAAATCCTGTAACCCAATCCACCGGGACGCCCCAGGTGATTTCCCGCAGCCGACCTGCCGCCCCGTTTTCCAAAACAAATTAAAGGAGGATATCGCCATTTTTAAGCGACTCTTCACCGCATTTCTGCTTTTTATGCTCAGCACGGTCTGCGCTTCCGCTGCCGTGCCTTCATCTTCGATCAACCTCAATGTTCAGGCTTCCGCGGCCGATCTGGCCGCTTTGTTCAACCAGTCTCTGCCGAAAGAACTCTACAAGGGGCAAGGAGGGCTCGGGACAGCGGTCACCGTTCTCCGCACCGGACCGATAGCGGTCAGCGCTAGTGATAACTTTGTCTATTTTACGCTGCCGGTTCAGCTGACCTTCAGCTATGCGCTGTATGAGAGCGTTCCGCTCCGGGCCGGGCTCAGATTCAAGGCCAGGGTGAGTGCCACTCCGGACTGGCGCCTCCGGACCGAAGTGTATTACACCGGTTTATCCGATAATCTGGCCGACACGTTCAAGCTCGGGCCGCTCTCCTTAAAACCGAAAAGCATGGTCGATGATATAACTCAGCCTGTCCAGAAACTTATTGCGCCGATCATCGACAATAAAGTCAATGACTCAGTCCAACTCCGGGCCAAGGTTGCGCCGCTCTGGCAGAACGCGTTCTCTCCAAAGCTGGTCAGCAAGGAATTCAATGCCTGGCTGAAGCTGACTCCGGAAAAAATTGTCATGAGTCCACTTTTGACGGCAAACAATCAAATCCATCTGTCCATTGGCATCATTACCGGCGCCGAGATAACGATCGGTCCAAAACCGGCCGCAACTCCGGCGAAGGCATTGCCCCTTCTGCAGCAATTACCGTCCTTCGACAAAAGCTTTCATATCCAGCTGGTCATGGACCTCTTTTATACCGATCTGGTGACCGCCTTGAACCCGGTGCTGATCGACAAGACCTTTGGAAAGGAAAAGAAGGTCACAATCAGGAATTTCAACCTGAAGGGGGAAGATGGCCGTCTGGTTATTGTCCTGACTACTTCCGGGGATTTTGACGGCGAATTAACGGTTATTGCCAAGCCGGTGTTTAATCCTCGGAATAATTCGCTTACATTTGAAGATGTGGACTTTGACACAAGGAACGCGGGGTGGTTGGTAAGTGCCGGAAGCTGGCTGTTCAGCAGTTCCATTCGAAGCACTATCAAGGAGAAGCTGGATGCCTCTGTGGTAGAGCGCTTGGAGAAGGCCCGCCTTAAAGCATCTGCGGCCCTGTCCTCCGTGCAGGTGGCTGAACACGTCCGGTTGACCGGTTCCGTCAAGTCGTTGTCCCTTGGTGAGGCAATGGTGCAAAACGATCGCCTGTCGGTCAATGTGGTCGCCCAGGGCGTGTCGAGTGTCAGTCTGAAATAGCAGTTGAGTCTGTTCTTCGCGGATGGGTTGTCAGCCGGTTAAAGGGCGTTCTATCGCTTCATGGCCGGCGAGAATTCGAACTGAGGCTCAAACAAAAATAGGGGAAACCATTGAGAATTTGCCTATCTTTTCTTATTTTGGGCGGCATCGGTTTACAATGACAGTTCCAGTGCAATAACTTATGAACAAGATGTAGAATCTGGGTCCGTTTGATTAAGGTGTGGCTGCGAATAATCTGTAAATACTGGCGGAGGCATGACCTGGACCATTAAGGAAGTGAATCCGAAATGCTTGCCATGCTGTGGCGGCAATGAAAGCGGAACATACTCATCCTTATCGTTAATTACACCATTTAAAATAGTGGATATAGTTGGAGAGTCGTCTATTAACAATGAATGCAAATTACACAAGTTCTACCTTTGCTCCAGAATCGCCATGGCCACCAGCCTGGTAGCATCAAACGATCGTCCGCCGGATAGCTTTATACCCTGTTCCCCGAACACCCCGAAAAGGTTTTGCAGTATCTGGCTGTAACGAACCATCTCCTCTTCCGTAAGCTCCGCAACCGGATTGCCGTCAGCTTTCTCCACAGATTCATTCCTGTTGATGAACGACACCAACGGCCTGCCCAGCACTTTCGAATATCCGAAAAGTATTTCCAGACCGATTCCGAACTCATGCCTCTCGCACTTGGCGATCGTATTGGAGTGAAGCCCTATCTTCTCCGCCATATCTTTGAGCGAGATATTGGCCCGTCTGCGTTGTGAACGCAGTTCCTCGGCCACATCAGCTTCAAATCCCTCAAAATCCGCAAAAACATCTTTCAGTCCCATAAAGACACCCCGATCCGGCACATAAATGAGGTCAATATAGAGCCAAAAAAGGCTGATCGTCAATGTGCCAGCACATGTTTCTTTCAACAAAAACCTTAAAAGTATATATTTATGTTGACAATAGACATAAAAGTGTGTACAAATCCGAGTCACCGCCAGAAAGGAGACACACAATGGAAAATCAGGATTTGTTTGAGAAGGTGTTGACAGGGACTATGGACGAAAAACTCAGGAACGAAATTTTGATGCATTTCATCAAAACTAACGGAAGGAGGACAACCGGAATACCCCGGCTGAAAAGCTTCAACCGGCAACTCAACAATGACGAAATCTTCGACCGGATGAAGAGAGTGGCGGGAGGCACGAGCGTCAGCGTGGCCCGCAAGCTGAATATTTCGCCGCAGGCCTTCAACAACCAGGTCCGCCGCAGGGCCATAAGTGCCAAAAGCATAATCGACCTGCACCTCCGTACCGGAGTATCGGTGGATTGGCTGATAGGTTCTTATGACGGCGGCAATGAGGAATGCCGTGACCAGACCTTGACGGCAGTGGCTGCAAGTGAACCCAGCTACCAACCCACACAAAAATATCTGTCGCTGGTGGAAATATATGACCAGCATAGCGGCAATGACGAACTGAAGTGGTGCCTGACAAAGCGTCAGGATTGCCGTGGCGATGATAATCTGCCGATCCCCGAGGACTTCTCGTTACTGCATTCGCTTATCATCCGCTACAAAGACGAATCCGGAACCCCGGAAAAAGTCAAGAACGGTGGAAAACGTCATTTCCTGGTGCGCAGGGTGCTGGCCTATGTGCTTGGCGATCAGAAGCTGATAAGAAAACTGGACGACAGGGCAAAAAAACTCACCGCGGAATACCAGTCGGACCTGTTCGATCGGACCGGGAAAACTGAATTCAGGCAGTACACTTCAAAAGCCAACTGCCTGAAGGTACTTAAAACACTCGCTGATCAATACGGTCTGACCATGGTCGAACCGGTCTTTAACACGATCGCCTGGGATTTTCTGATCGGCAGCGGCAGCATGTCCCCAAGAGACTGGGTGCTTGAAAAACTGAAAGAATCCACAAAAGCCCCTTGATTCCAACAGACAGCAAAACACGAATGAATAATTGAACAAGCGGAAGGTGTGAAAATGGAATTGAACCTTGCTGCAACACAAGCTGATATCAAAGCTGAAACAGCGAAAGAAGTAGGAGAGGGGGCACCACCCGGTACAGCCTATCCGGGTGATGGTACGGCATACCCCGGTGATGGAACTGCCTGGCCGGGGGATGGTACCGCATATCCCGGGAATGGAACAGTCTATCCAGATTTCAAGACCTGTTGAATCCGAATCTACGGTTGTAATCGGATTGTGCTGTCAAACATCAAATATGCCGAAATGAAGTAACAACTTTTACTTGTCTGACTACACTAAAAGTTGCGTAACATACTGATATTGCATAACAAGTTGCTTTATGGTAGAAATTGGCGGATACTGTTTTCGAGGGTATTGCCCGACTTCGGGCAAAGATGGTCATCACCCCGTATCCGTCTGCTTGCTGTATCACTTCCTGTTGGTGATTTTGTCGTCCAACCGATTGTGCCGGCTACAACCGGAAACGATTAAGTACAGCACAAACCGGTAAATTCGACATTGGGAGCATATTTTGAAAATAGCCTGGCTTACCGATCTGCATCTCAACTTAGTTTGCGAAACAGAGGTCAATAAACTTTGCGACGTCATTTTAAATACTGACAGTGACGCCATACTGATCACTGGAGACATTGCCTCTGCAAGACAACTCTGTCGCCAACTGGAATATCTTGCGACCAGGCTCATGAAGCCGATCTACTTCGTCCTCGGAAACCACGATTACTATGGCAGTTCAATCAGGCAGCAGAACAGCGATGTCGGCAGACTTGCAAAGAAGAACCCGTATCTGGTCTGGCTGTCCCGATCAGGAATCGTTCAGCTGTCTCCCGATACGTGTCTGATCGGCCATGAAGGATTGGCGGACGGGCGACTTGGAGACCCGCTTGGCTCAACCGTGGTGCTCAATGACTATTTACATATTGAAGAATTGCGCCAACCGACCAAAGAGCTTCGCATAAAAGTGCAGAATAAACTGGGCGATGCCGCCGCCAGGTATCTGAGGAAACAACTCAAATCCGTTGTTGCCGCCGGATACACGAAAATCATTGTGGCTCTGCATGTTCCGCCGTTTCCGGAAGCCTGCTGGCATCTCGGTCAGAATACCGATGACAACTTCCTCCCGCACTTTGGCTGCAGGGCCACCGGAGCTGTTCTTAAAGCATTCAGCCTCAAGCATGCTGATATCGACATGTCGATTTATTGCGGCCATACCCACAGCGGCGGCTACGCACAAATACTGCCAAATCTGCAGGTGCATACATCGGGCGCCGAATACCGTGATCCCCGGATCAGCGGATTCATCTATGTGGACGCAACAACCATCGAAGGACGGTACACCATGTATGAACCCTTGAAGCATTGCGTGACCTGTTTGCAAGGAACATAAGACGAGTGGAGCCATAAATGATCTATGACTCGGTCCCGGAAATCAATGAGCTTCATGCAAATGCGATGCGCCAGTACATCGATACTTGTTCTGTCTTCAGGGCCTGGGAGTCTGCCCGGGAGACCGGCAATAAGCAGCGCACCGCCGACCTGGCCAAGGCGATGGTCCTGCATCAGCGAATGAACTGGGCCATACGTGTCGGCACCGCCCCGCGCGTGCTGGTGGATATTCTGATGCGGCTATACAAGGCCTGTCTTTCAGAGCGACTGACAACTGTCGGGCCATGCAGTTTGTATGCATACGAAATGGCATCCGGTAGCAGGCTGTGTATTCCCCCGCAACCGATGGAACGCAAACGGCTTACTCTTGTTGCCGAAGATGAGGATATTGTTGCCACGGCACTGGCAATAGCAGGAAAGGCCGACAGAACTTTCGAGGATGACGGCGCTATGCTGGTTAACAGCAAAGGTTTCGAACTGGAAGTGATCATAAGGGAATTGGAATCGGTGAAACGATTCTCTGCGGTAATCATATCCACCTCCGGCCATATGGCTCGAATGCATACGGTGGAGGCCACCTACGCCTGCGTATCCGGTTTTGATGACGAACTGTTGAAAGTCCTGGCACAGATGCTGCTGGAGTGCAACTTGCGATTACTACGCTGAAGGAACAGGTTCCCATGGCTGCTGCCAGTGATTCCCAATGCCACGGTTTTCACCTAGGACTATGAAAGACAATAATATAAAAATTGCAGAAGTGATCGCCGACCGGGACAGGATTCTGAAAGCGTTCTCCGAAGCTGCAAAAGACGCCTGTAGACGGCACAAGCAGTCCGGACACCCAATTGTTGTAATGAAGGACGGAAAAATCGTCTGGATTGAAGCGGAAGATATTGAAGTATGACTGGCGGCCACCAAATAATATTGCATAAGGATACATTCTAGATGATCTGGGTGACCGGAGACCTGCATGGCGGAGAAACTGCTTCGCATATAACAAGTTCCAACTTCAGTGGAAAACAGGGAGATATCGTCCTCTGCATGGGTGATCTTGGTGGCGTCTGGTATCACGACTACCATACCAATGAAGAGCATCGCCGGCAGGAAGATTATTTCCTGGAATCCAGGTTGCGTAAACGCTTTCTGTGGATGGCCGTTGATGGTAATCACGAAAACTTCGCCCGTTTGTTTGGAGGCGGGTTCCCATTATTAGAGATCTTTGGCGGCAGGGCCTATAAGATCAGGGAACACGTCTACTATATGAAGCGTGGAGAGGTGTTCAATATTGAGGGTAAAACGTTCCTGGCTTTCGGCGGTGCCATGAGCCGAGACAAAAACCCGGGAATGGTCCCGAACGCCTATGGAAAGATGAGGCCCTGGCCGGGAAGGACTGAAGGTGTCAACTGGTGGCCGGAGGAGGTCCCCGGTCCGGAGGACCTGGAAAACGCCTATCGAAACCTGGATAAAGTTGGATGGAAAGTCGATTATGTCCTCAGTCATACCTGTCCTGAAAGCATGCGCCCTTATTTTGGAGCTGAAGGCCGCCCAGCGGATCCCACCGAGTCGATGCTGCAGGAACTTTTGACAAGGGGACTCATATATAGCGACTGGCACTTCGGACATTATCACCTGGATATGCGGGTTGAGCGTTTTGTTTGCCATTATAAAAGAGTCCGTTCACTGAATGCGTAATAGGCCCGACTGTTCTACGACAAGAGGGCGCCATCAGATGAGTGCAAACCTGATAGACAATGAAGCCCTTGACGTAATAACTCTGGGTTCGCCTGGTCCCAATGAAAGAAGGAAAGTATTTTGGCAGTGATTATCGGTGACATCCACGGCGAAATATCAAAAGTGCGGGTTTTTTTGGCTTACAAACCACAGGTAAGGCATGTCTTTCTGGGCGACTTGGCGGATAACCGCAAAGGTGGAATTAGCCTTGAGGATGAGTTGGAATGTCTTGACCTGATTTTATCATCCGACTCCGATATTACCTGGGGCAACCACGATCTGGCTTATGTCCCTGCACGCCCATGGCGCTGCTATTCGTCATTCATTATCGAGCATCAAGACATAGCTGGATATACTTCCAGGAGCGAATACCTGAGGAAAGTTAACGAGCAAAACGGCAACCTGTTTGTCCGTGATATCTTCGAGGAACGCTACCTTCCGCATTTTGGTCGTATAAAAGCCGCCCATGCTGTGGACGGCTGGCTTTGCACCCATGCTGGTGTGTCTCCTGAAGTAGCCGGTATTATCCCTGCTGAGATACTAAGAGCAGGAACCCAGGAGATTGCGGACTGGCTGCAGGAGGAATTTTTACGGGAGATGCAGGCTGTGGGTCAATCATTTCGAGATACTGACCCGAGACGATTTGGATGTAGGCCGCTGTTCAAAATCCCCAAATGCCGCGGTGGGTTGGATACTTCCGGCGGCATCTTCTGGTTTGACCCCATTGGCGAGGAGTCCAATCCCAGCCCATTGGTTGGGCGCCAAATATTCGGTCATACCCCGGTCCCATACCCTGAAATAAGTACACTCGGGACAAAATGGGTGAACCTGAATGCATTCGAGGATGATGGAATTTGGATTTACGATACCGAGGAAGACAGGCTGATTGACCTGAATGAACTTGCCGGTTAATGCCGCTATCATCTGGATTTACCTTGGGTCGTGTGGAGGCAAAATGCAAATGGACAGAATGGCGTCATTTGATTTAGACGGAACCCTTGTTGGCGATGCCGGCAATATTTATAGCAGGGAATGCAGGGCAGCCCTCACAAAAATGGTGATGCGTCTTTTCAATCTATGGCAGATTCCCTCTACCGATCAGGCCGCCCTGCTGAATCGGTCAATCAGCAGCATTCGCCGCTACCGGTCCGGAGGCTGTATAAGTGACGGGGAAGAGATGTTCGATCGGGTCGCCACACTGCTTAGGATTCACAAAAACCTGCGGATACTTTACCCGTATAACCAAGACCTGGTCTATTCATGGGTATCATATCAGAATCAGGCCTTGGGTGGCGCGTCACCAATTGAGATCATGAAGGAAGGGCTGGACGGGTTAAAACGTGTCAGGGGGTACCTTGATTACCAACTGCAATGTTGATAGAACAATACGATGAAAGAAAAGAACATATACTGCCGAGCCATCAGTAGTTGTACTGCAGCACAAAAATCCTGCCAGTAAGGAAGTTTAGTGAGATTATTAGCAGTCGGAGACATTCATGGTTATCTGGACAAGCTAACCGCTTTGATGGAAATGGTGGCCCCAACCCTGGAAGACCGGGTGGTTTTTCTGGGAGATTATATCGATCGAGGCCCAGACACGCCTGGAGTGATCGAATACCTGATCGGATTCGGGAAGAAATTTCCAAAGACGATATTCATTGGTGGCAACCATGATCACCTGTTGCTCGGGGTGCTGCAGTCCCATGACATTATCCCGTTTGCCAACAGAGCAAAGAAATATAAGCGAATAGGTGAAGTCCCGGTCTTTGATTATACACCAGGCCCAGCGTTTATACGCAACGGCGGCTTCAAGACCGTTCGGCAGTACGGTGGCGACCTTCTGGACATTCCTCGTAGCCACATCGAGTTTCTGGCTGACTGCTACCTGTATCATGAGGAAACTGTAGACCGGCAGACATACCTGTTTGTCCACGCCGGAGTATTCCCATCTCGTTCCCTCGAAAAACAGTATCCGGAACATCTACTATGGATCCGGAACCCCTTTTACCTTCATGGTGGTCGTAAAAAGGAAACAACAGATTACGGAATGGGTGGAAGGATTATTGTTCACGGCCATACGCCCGGTCTGGAAGTGCCTGGAACACACCCGTACAGGATAAGTTTGGATTCCGGGGTTTATCAGAATCCAGAAGAATTTGAAGGGCGGGGGAGGTTGACCTGTTGCAATGTATTAACCAGGGAAATCTGGCAGATGTGAAATTGAGAGTTGGTTGTTATGGTAATCATAATCAAGTCTGAAATTTATGGAAATCTGGTCAAAAATAACTTCAAAATTATGATGAAAATTGTGTAGCCAGCAGTACAAGTCAGACGCAAAAACAGCAGTAATAAAAGTCTAAAAATCAGATGAATATTTCTTCAAATCCAGACTGAAATTGCCAGATGCGAAACTGCTGCTTCTTGGCCAAAAAAACGATCCAAAAAAACGGACGGATTTGTCAAAAAAAATGCAACAAGATGGCCACAAAAAAGTTTGAGAATATAGCTGAAAATTTAACAGAACCAGGGGGGGAAACGCAGTTAAAAATGACCTGGATTTTCACTGTAAATAACTTGCGGGTGAGTTCCGCCTCAAGGCGGCAAATCGACTTTTCGTAGTATGTGGTTAATTATACTTCGTATAAATAGTACTCATTTGGAAAAAACTAATAAACATTGATGTGCTTGGTGGGATGCAAGCGCCATTATTGAAAAAAACTATGACGGTACTTGATGTTCTGATCGATCAAAAATCTGACATGAACCTGATCGACGGATGACTGTCGTCTTTTGTGTGCCATGCTACTGAGGTGGCGTGACTAATTCTCGCCAACGGCACCATGGACAGATCCTTTTCCCATTCCCCCAAAATTCTCTGAAAAATACTGAGTACAACTCTACTGCAAATTGTTGACAGCGTTCCTGAGTACTATGCTGGGTTTGAAGGAAAGTACCCTCCGGGCTTCGATGGTGATTGCCTCGCCGGTTTTGGGATTGCGGCCACGCCTGTTTGCCTTCTGTTTTATCTCGAAACTGCCAAAACCTGATATCTTCAGTTTTTCTCCAGACTCCAAGGTTGTTTTCATGATGCTGAAGATTGATTCCAGCATATTGGCGGACTCCCTTTTGGTGAATCCAGTGGTGATCTGGATCTTTTCAGCAAGGTCGGCTTTGGTCATTATTCCCTCACAAAGACATGTGGTATAAGTGGGTTGCTCTGGAAGCAGGCCGGCAACTCTACAATATTACGTATGTCGGTGGCAATAGTGATTCTTTGCTCTCACCAGGTCTAAGAGGTGCTCAAGCTGATGTATACTGTTGCGATGGGAGTTTTTGATGGAAGAGGATTGTCGTTTCCCCGGTAGTGTTTCCATTCCCTTTGGCGAAATTTTTCCATATTTATTTTTTCCCCTCCTGGACCGGTAAATCCGTGTCAGTCTAAAAAGTGTAAAGAAACTTGCCAACCTGAAGGTTTTTTTCCACATTTTAAAAATAGTATATAAAACAGATGGTTGTGAGTGTATTGGGACGGGTGTGAAAAGATTCTTTACACCTTAATGAAATGTGCCTTTGGTGTGAACAAGCACATCCGGTATGAGGTTGTTTTTCTGTAACATGCTGTTATGGTGTGAGTATTTATTTATAAGGAGGGTGTGTTTTTTAGAATGTCGGCCTGGCACTATCCTTGCTTTATGGGGCAGTCAATCCCCGGCTGTCTTGGGTGGGTATAGCCGGCACACAATGGCAAATATCCCGCTGGACTTGCCTGGGTTTCTATTGAAGCAGTTATTACCTCCAGGCAGGGATATCCATGAAATCAATTTTTCGGGCGCTGATCGCGGCAGTATGCTTTTTGACAACAACCACTTTTTGTTTCGCGGATAGCGATACGCCTCAAACGGTACTGACCAGCTTCGACTTCAATATCGTCGGAGTCGGGTTAAAGGCTGCTCCGGAATACCAGGCCGTGCCCAAGGGGATAGCCAGCAAGGTAAATGCTTCTTTCGAGGCGGCCGGCTTCAACCTGTCTGACTTGGTGGCTCAACTGCCGAAAGATTACACGGTGCGGGCAGAGCTGTCCGGCCCGGCCTTTCAAACGCCGATGCCGCTGGTGACAAAACCGGGAGTTGCCTTCGATCTGCCGACATTGGCCGTGACGGGGCGTTACACCCTGGCCAACATCCGCTTGGTGGATGGCAACGGAAATACCCTTTTCGGCGCTGTGCCTCAGGCAGTTGCCATCGAATCCATTCCCGACCCGCTGATCACCAGCGTTACCACCCGCCAGCTGACCGTGCAGGAACTGGAAGAGCGCGGGGTTACCTTCGACAGATCCAATTTTACCGCCTATGAGTTCACCGCCGGCATTGCCACCAGCAGTGGTCAGGTGCCTTTGACCCTTCCGGTTATCATCCCCACCAGCCAGGTTGTTCAGGTCACCCCCACACTTGAAGCACCTTCAAACATAACACTTCCCCAGCCAAGTACAGTAATCATACCACCCGATGTGCCGCAGACGGCAATCCCGCAAAATCTGGAAGTGCAGCCATTCATGATGGAGGTAAAGGAAGGGGAAAAGATCGGCAAGGGTGATCTGCCGCCTATCCCTGGTGTCGTGGTGATACCGGGTAATATCGGCTTCCTTCATCAGTATTTCAGCGCCCTGGCGTTGGTAACAAACGGTGCGCCGTTGCAATCCGGCCTTTCCATCCGCGATGTGACCGCCACAATCAGTTTTCCGTCAGGCGAAGACTTGATCCCCGGAAGCGATGCGGTGCCGGGGGATGATCCATTGCGCATGGCCAGGGGGCAAAACGGATACTTTCCGCGCAGCATGCCCGTGGCTAATGCGGGATCTGACGGCAATGCCGGAACAGCTGATGATATTGGCGCCATGCAAGCGGGTGAATCCGGTCAGGCCGACTTTACGATCGAGGGGCTGAAGGAAGGAACTCACAAGGTTGATTTTGATATAACAGCCGTACTGGACGGTCTGCCGGTCGGGCCGGTAACGCTGAAAGGCAAGGCTACCGGAGCGGTGCTGGTTCGCAACCCCGACTTCGCTGTAACTCTCGGGCATCCGGCGACGGTCAGGTCGGGAGAAGAGTATGACCTTTTCATCACCGTGAGTAACACCGGCAAGACCATTGCCAACATGGTCACACTGGGGCTTGATCCCAGAGCCCTGTCCGGCGCGGTCTTTGTCAACGGTGAATCCAACACAAAATCCATCGATACGATCCTGCCCGGCTCGGCCGCAACGGTCAAATTCAGACTCAAGTCGCAGCGTACCGGCAAGGTTACGGCTACTGCTTTTGAGTCTACCGAAGTGCGTGGCCGCTTCATTCTGCGTGCCGGAGTAGGGGAAAACAATATTCCGCTGTCTCCCGACAGCCTGATCCTGCCCTATACCGGTAACTTGCCTTCGGATCTGGTTACGTCCGCAGTGGGGCTGCTGGGGCAGGCCTGGAGTGTTGCCACCGCTCCGACCGGAGCCTTGCCGGCCACGGTGCTGCCGATTTCAAAGCAAACGGTTACCTCAAGGGCCTATGATCTGTCCGAGGCCGGTCTGCGGATACTTATCGGCGATGACCAGGTGAAGGCGGCCATTGACCTGGGTTTTGATTTCTTCGGTTCCGATGCCTACAACAACGGTTTTGACAGTCTGCGACGCTCCTCAACCATGGGGCTGGAATTTAGCCGCGCCTTGGGTGACATTTTCAAAACAGGCATTGATGCCAATGGCGCCATTGCTTTCCAGGCTGCCCTGGCCGACAAGGTCTCATATCGCCCCGGCCACCTGTCGGTTATCAGTAGCAATGCCCCACTTCGTATTCGTATGACCGATGCCGGCGGAAATCGCAGCGGCGCGCTGACCGCAAACGAAAACGGCCGTGGCATTCCCTATGCCGACAATATGGTAGTCAACGAGGAGCTGGGTAGCCGTACGAACCTGATCCTGGCCACTCGACTTGACTCCCCTTCCTATACACTGGAACTGGCAGCCGAAGGCGCCGGAACATTTGACCTGGGTTTGGTTTTGCCGGATGCCGCGGGAGTCCTGACCCAATATGTCTTCGCGGGGCTCAACCTCTCCTCGGGAGCCACCGGCAACCTGGCGATCGTACCGGGGTCGGGAAATCTTTTGCTCTCACTGGACGATAACGGTGACGGTATTACGGATCGTACTCTTGCGCCATCCTCCATAGTCCCGGTTCCTGATCATGCTCCGCACATTGTGGCCGCTACCCAGCTTACCCCGAACTTTGGTCCCGGCGGAGACAAGCATGGCCGCAACGTGGCGGTGCTGTTTTCCGAACGGGTCAGTAAAGAGAGTGCCCAGAATCCGGCTAATTACGCGGTAGACGAAAACCTGGTCAAACAGGCCACTCTCCAGCCGGGCAGCCGCATGGCTTTCCTGCTGCTGCGCGACGGTATCGGTCCGTTTTTCGATCGCAGTCTGACATCGCAAGGTATCATTGATCAATCCGGCAGAGAAATGCCCCAGGCCGAGACTTTGCCGATCAGGATCACCGCGACGGGCCCCGCGGCAGTGGTGACCGGCACGGTTCGCACTGCTCGTGGGGAACCGGTGCCGAATGCCACCATCCGGCTATATCAGCTGATCTGGTATCCAGATCCAATAACTAAAATTCCCGAACCGCGTTATGCCCTTTTCACGGAGAAACAGGGAAAAAGCGACGGCACCTATGGTCTGGAATATGTGTTTCAGAACGATGACCCGGGCGGACCGTTCCAGATCGAGGTGGTCAATCCGCTAACCAACGAGGCCGGCAGCCTGACCACCGGGGTCATGTTTCACGGCCAGAGGTTGCAGCTCGACCTCTTCATGAAAGCTAAGGGGAGTCTTTCCGGGGTAGTGCGCAATGAAGCCGGTAATCCGGTCGGAGGCGCTACGATCCAGGTGATCACACTGGCTGATAATCGTGGGCAAACCAAGACCACGGATGCTTCCGGAACTTATTCCTTCAGTAATCTCATGGTTGGCGCTTACAGCCTGAAGGCGGTTAATGCTGCGACCTTGTCCGAGGGAAGTACCATGGGAACGCTGCCGGAGGACGGAACCGCGGTAACCCAGGATGTTGTCGTCAGGAGGGTAGCGGATATAGTGCGCGGCACGGTGGTCGGCAAAGTGTTGGGCGCCGACGGAATCACTCCGCGCGCCGGAGTAATTGCCATCATCAATGGCCCCAATTACCAGAGCTGGCAGCGCACCACCGCAGACGGCGGTTTCAGCTTCAGTGGCGTCTATGCGGGAACCATCAGGATCACGGCCCGGGATGACAGTACCGGCGAACTGAGCGAATCCGGCGGTGTCATCTCCACTCAGGATCAGACCATCGTATTGAACGTGATCATGAAGGGTACCGGCAGTGTCACCGGCCTGGTAAAACGTGATGACGGCAAATCCGCCGAAGGGCTCTACGTTGTCGCCAGACCGATCCAGGGACAGGCAAGGGTGCTTCTTACCGATGCGGCCGGAGCATTCCGGGTGGACAATCTACCAACCGGCAACGTGGACATCTCTATCATCGATCCGCGTGACTTCAACCGTACAGTTGCCTCCGGTACGGTCTCGATCCTTTCGGCCGGTGATGTGGCCAACATCGCCCTGTTTGTGCCACTAAATGCAATGGCGGTAGGAAGTATCCAGGGCACCATATATCACCGCGACGGCACGCCCTGGGCCAATGCGACGATAAAACGGGTGGTAAACTCGTTCCAGTACTTTGTGCATCAGGCGGACGCCGCCGGAAAATTCACCATCCCCAACCTGTCGCTGGGCGGCTACACCCTGACAGTGGTTGCCGGCAGCGAGGTGATCAACGCCTCAACCGACCTGTGGTACGACACCCAGGTGCGCACGCTGGAACTCCGTCCGGTGGGTGTCGGCACAGTTACCGGCACCACCTGGGATGATGCTGCCAGGACTCTGCCAACCGGCGCCGATGTCACTCTCTATTCCACCAAGCCCAACCTGGTCGGTGTGCTGATGTACGATACAGACAACCCGACCGTGGTCAAGAGCGATCCCCAGACCGGCCGCTTTACGTTTAATGGTGTCATGCAGGGGAGCTTCACGGTGACTTCATCCAATATTTTCCGTCCCGTACCGGTATCGGCAGGCGGAAAGATTGAGGCGCAGGGTCAGGTGGTCAACGTGGATCTGCCTCTCAAGGGGGCTCCGCCAGTTCCGGGTGAACCACCACCTGTCAATCAGCCTGGTTCGGTATCCGGCCGGGTGTTGATGCCGGATGGCAGCGCTGCCGGCAAGGATGTGCGCGTGACGTTGACATTCGGCAATGCGGATGTAACCGTCACCACCGATGAAATGGGGCTGTTCCGCTTTGCCCCGATTATCCCGACCGGCAATCAACCGATCATTGCCGAGGACCCGGCCACAACCCTCAAGTGGAAAGGAAATGCCTACGTTCCCTCCGGACTGGACGTGCCGATTACCATCAAGCTGCTAGGTCGCGGTTCTCTGGTTGTAATAGTATCCAATGCCGATGGCTCTCCCTCTCAGGCTGCCGCTGTAAGCGTCAGCGGGAGCGGATACCCCAACGACTCCGCCAGTGGCGTAACCGATGCGGCGGGCATGGTCAGTTTTGCCAACCTGAGCGAAGGGAGCTATGCCATATCCGCCACCGGCACCTTCGGTCGCGGCGGCCGCAACCAGGCTTTTATCCCCGGAGATAAGGCAAATATCACGGCCGAGGTGCGTCTGGCGCCTTCGGCCACGGTAACCGGGCGCTTCCTCAAGGCTGATGGAGTAACGCCGATTGCCGGCGGACAGATAACCCTCAAGCGCAATGGACAAGTCAATGCCTATGCTTCCAGCTCTTCAGATACGTCCGATCCTGGACGCTATCGCATGGAATTTGTACCTTTGGGTGACTTCACGGTGGAAGGGTACGATCCTGTCACCGAGCGGCGCGGTGTAGGAGCCGGACGCCTGAATGCCGATGGTGAGATAGTCACAGCCGATGTGGTAGTGACGCCGCGCGGGTCGGTCAAGGGCACCGTGCTTAATTATGGCGGTACCGCTCCGGTGGGTGGCGCGCCGGTATCCATTTCGGTCAGTGGTGTGACCGGGTTCAGTTTTTCATCTGTTACCGCGCCGGACGGCACGTTTTTCTTCAGCGGCGTTCCGGCCGGACGCTTTACTCTCGATGCCACCGACCCGTCAAACGGTCTGCGGGGCCAGGCCAGCGGCACGCTTTCCTACGAGAATGAAACCGTTACGTCCCTGGTGCATATAGCGCCGACCGGTTCGATCGCCGGACGGGTGCTGTTGCCGGACCGCGTCACGCCGGTGCTGAACGCCACGGTTCGTCTGAACGGCGGTTCGCCGGTATCGGTAAATGCCGAAACAGCGGCTTTCCGCTATGACAATCTGGCGGCAGGCCGGTCATACACTTTGACCACATCACAGCCCAACACGCGCCGTAGCGGTTCCACTATTACCAGCATAACCAGGGATCTGGAAGAAGCCAACGGGGATATCATTTTGGGCGGAGTAGGGACCGTCAGCGGAGTTGTGTTCGATTCGGACGGCAGCACGCCGTTGTCCGGCGCCACGGTGGAGTTGCGTTTTAACGGCGACACCTTGACCAGCTATACTTCCAGTGACGGCAGTTTCAGTTTCAGTGACATTCCCACCGGCCCATTCACTCTGATTGCATCCCATACCATGCGAGTCACCGGTTCCTCTGTGAACGGCTATCTGCAGAACGAAGGACAGGTGGTAGCGCTTGATCTGGTTCTGGGACCGGTGGCCTCGGTCAAGGCAACAGTGCTTCTGGCCGACGGTGTCACTCCGTCACGCGGCGGTGGTATTCGCATTACCACCAACACCAACCGTACTCTGACAGGCATCACGGACAGCAATGGCCAGTACCTCTTCACCAATATCCCGATACCATGTTCCATCTCGCTCTACGTGGAGGACGCCGCCGGTCTCGGTATCGGCCGGGCAATAGGTGTGCTGGATCAAAATGGCCAGTTGCTGGAGCTTGGACCCATCGTGCTGGACGAGAAACCGATCTTTGTCACCTCGGTCAATCCGTCTTCCGGCGCGGTCAACGTTCCGATCAACCAGGCCATGCGGATACTCTTCTCCGAACCGGCCGACCCGGCAACGCTAACTTCCTCCAACCTCTATCTGACCCAGGGAAGTACGCGAGTCGCCGGGGCGCTCCAACTCGACTCCGACAACAGCGGGGCGACTTTTACGCCTTCGACCGTGCTCAAGGGCTTTACGCTGTACACCCTGGTGGCAACTGACGGCATCACCGACCTGGTAGGGCGCAAACTGGCCCTGCCGCAGAGTGTTTCATTCACCACGGTGGATAATATCCCGCCGGTCGTAAGCTCTATATCGCCTGCCGAAGGCATGCTGCAGGTTGCATCCGATGCTGTGGTGCGACTGACATTCAGCGAAGCGGTCGATCCCGACTCGCTGGGGGGCATCATCCTCACTTCCGGCGCTGAAACTGTTGCCGTCCGTAGCGACCTGATTCAGAACGGAACGGTGGTGGCGCTGACTCCGCTGGAACCGCTGTCCTATAACCGTGCCTATATCATCAGCGCAAGCGGCGTGCGGGACATGGCCGGCAACATGCTGTCCGGAACGGTGCAGGCGAACTTCGCCACCATTGATACCATTCCACCGACCGTGACAACTGTTACGGTGTCGCCGACCGCCGACCTGATCAAGGGCAACAGCGTGTCGGTAACGGCAATGGTTGCCGACGGAGATGTGGCGTCAGTAGATTTCTATCTGGATGACGTGCTGGCCGGAAGTGTAGCCAGGTCTCCCTTTACCCTGCCGATCCTGCTTGCCAGGGAAGGTGCGATTCATATCAAGGCCATTGCCCAGGATCGCGTGGGGAACCGTGGAGTGGCGCAGTTTCTGGATCTGGATGTGAAAGCGGACCAGCCGCCACAGGTATCATTCAATTCGCCCGCCGAAGGCAGCGGCATCAACACCGGCGCAGCCTTCAGTGTGACCTTGACGGGTACTGACGATCTGGGAGTAAAGGATATTACCCTCTTTGCAAGCGGTGAAATGGTTTTCAGCCAGACAAATAGCGTTACTGTCGGAAAGACAGCAACCAGCACATTTGCTCTTACGGCTCCAACCGCATACAGCCAGGGTGGCTCGATCGTACTTACCGCGGTGGCGAGGGATACCGCCGGTAATGCAAGCACGCAGGCGCTGCGTACCCTGGTGCTGCGTGACAGCATTGCCCCCGTCATAAGTCTTTCCAGTACTGGTCAGACAACCAAATACAAGCCGGGTGAAAACGCAGCGGTAAGCATTGAAGCGGGAGACAACCTTGGAGTGGTTGCAGTGTCGTGCGCCGCAACCGGCGCGGCATCGGCAAGTCAGACTTTTACCATTGATCCACCCCTGATCGCCACGACACGGAGCTTTGATTTTGCAATCCAGTCAACCGCGACACCACATTCGGTGGCCGTTATTTCCTGTACGGCCACCGACGCAGCCGGTAACAGCAAAAACGCAGTTCTGGAGCTGACTGTAGCCGATATCGTGCCGCCGCTCATCAGCAGCTCGTCCGTTTCTGACAACGCTGTCAACGTGCCGACCAACTCATCGTTCACGCTGTCTTTCAACGAATCTCTGAATCCGTCCACGGTCACTGCCTCTGCCGTATTGCTGGCCGAGAGTGTTGCCGGTACGCCGGTTCCCGCCAGTGTAACCGTTTCCGGCGACCGCAGGACCGTTACGCTCAAGCCTTCGTCTGTTCTTGCCAAGGGGGTCGCATATACACTCACCGTTACCACGGCAGTGGCGGACGAAGCCGGAAACGTGCTGTCGGCTCCTTATCAGCTGCACTTTACAAGTGATAATGCGGTGCCGTTGGTAGAGTCGGTTACACCTGCAACCGGAAGTGTCAACGTTCCGGTCGGCTCGGCGGTATCCGTGCGCTTCAACGAACAGCTTGACTCCACGTCGGTAACCGCCGATCTGGTCTCGCTGACCTCGATCAGCGGTCCGGTGCCAGGCGTCCTGTCCGTTTCTAACGACGGACTCTCTATAACTTTCAAACCCTACAACCAGCTCGGCTTCGCCCGCGCCTACACCTTCTCTCTCAAGGCCGGCGTGCGCGATGTTTCGGGTAATGCCGTCACATCAGATCTGACTGCCACCTTCACCACCCAGGGACCGGATTCCGATCTGGTGGGCTACTGGCCGATGGATGGGGACTGGACCGATTATTCGGGGAATGGGAATCATGGTACGGCGTATGGCGGGGCTGCATTCTCGTCGGACAAGGTTGTGGGGACACAGGCTGGGAGTTTTGATGGGGTGAATGGACGGATGAGCGTCGCCAATTCTACATCCCTTAATCCCCAAACGATCACCGTCGAACTCTGGGCAAAAAGCGCCACGCCATTATGGAACTCTATGGCAACACTACTCAGCAAGCGGGATTCATACATTCTTCATCCTATTGCAAATTCAAAGCAGGTTCAGTTCTATGTATGGGTGTCAGGAGGATGGCGGCAAGTCAACTTTGACGATCCGAGCATTGACATTACTCAATGGCATCATTATGCCGCATCGTATGACGGCAACAAATTGAAGATTTATGTGGACGGTATTCTAAAAAGCACCGCTCTGTACAGCGGGACAATTACAGCGTCCAGTGATTCGCTAAATGTAGGATTCGATAGAGGTTTCTCACACTATCTCAAAGGTGATGTAGACGAAGTTTCGATTTACAAGCGAGCTTTGTATGATGAGGACATTCTGGAGCACTACAACGCGGGCCTGACCTCCGACCGCACTCCGCCTGTCACGCCCACTGTGGACCCGGTTCCAGAGACTGTTGAAAGCGGTGTAGTTGTTCTTACCGGTACCAAGGAAAGCGGCGCTTCGATCCGGGTCAACGGCAAGCAGGTTGTTGCCCATGATGCATCCACTGTCTGGCAGATACTTTATACACTTCAGTATGGTCAGAACATTCTGGAGATAACCAGCCGGGATATTTCCGGAAATGCCAGTGATCCTGTCATGATGACTGTAAACTGGATTAACGGCACTTCCAGTTCTGCGCCAACCAGCCTGAATGCCCACATGACCGCGGATAATGGTTACCGTATTTCCATCAGCACCAGCGAAGCGATTGCAGGTACAGAATTTGGGTCTGCGAACAATTGGGGTGTTACAGACAGCTTTACAACGCAGTTGACGGCTAATGCAATCAACTATCTGCATGTGTATGCATACGATCAGGGAGGAATTGCGGGACTGCTTGCACAGCTGACCCTTTCTGACAACAAGTTCAAATTCAACAACGGGACACAGAGTCTTGTTACCAACACCACTGACTGGCGTGTTTACCGTGACAAGTTCGCGGGTACTCCTGATACGATCTCAAATCTGGGCACAAACGGAGTCGGGCCATGGGGAAGTCGTCCCAATATAGCATCCAATGCCGAATGGATCTGGACGCATGATGCCAATGGCGATGATGTAGCATACTTCTCAACTACAATCACTCCAACCGGATCGCCAATAACCATCACGAGTCTAGGCGAAACAAGTCTCACTCGTCCGGGTGAGGCTGGAATAGCCTCGGTAGTCACTGACGATAGTGCCGGAATCCGAAGACTGGTCTGTTCGGCTATCGGCGCGGCATCCGGCCATCTTGACGAATCATTTGATCCACCGCTGGTGTCGGTAAATCGCACTCTTTCATTCCTGGTAGTTTTGTCAGCCGCTCCATATGCGCCTTACAACATCATCTGTCACGCCGAGAATGCAGCTGGTGTCTTGAGCGAGAAGATCTTGACGCTTAAAGCAGCTGATCTCGTACCTGCCACGGTGATTGGAGCGTCCATCGCCAATAATGCCACAGGCGTCATCGCCACCCTGCCGATCTCCGTTACCTTCAACGAGACCATGCTGGCAGCCGGTTTCACCAGCGACACGGTACAGCTGCGCCGTGTCGATACCGGCGCCCTGGTTGCCGGAACCAGCTCACTTTCCGCTGATGGCAAAACCATCATCTTTACTCCCGCAGTGGCTTTGGATTGTTCCACCTCTTATCAGTTCCTGATCCATGGGGTAAAAGACATTGCCGGCAATACCGCTAGTGATTACAGCATCAGTTTCACCACACAGCTGTTGACTTCTCTACTGATTGAAAATAAGGGCAGTTCGGCTGCTCCCTTTGTACAGGCGTCAGGCAGATACGACGTTGTGACGGTTAAGAGCAGTTTCGTGGTGTTTGATGGTCCTCTTGCGGCTGATTCGATGAGTATCGCAACCAATTCCACAATTACCCATAAGGCTACCGGGGTGAGCGGAACAGAAAAGTTGGAGCTGGCCGTTACGGGGTCATTGAATATCGACGGCACCTCCAGGATTGACGTAAGTGCCCGTGGTTATCTTGGTGCTTATCAAGGCGGCAACGGAGCCGTCGGCCGTACCTATGGCAACACAGTCACCGGCGGTAGTGCAGTCGGTAGTGGTGGCAGCTATGGCGGTTATGGTGGCTACTACAATGGCGCCGTCAATGCGGTATATGGCGATCTGGCCAATCCGAATGAATTGGGCAGCGGTGGTGGCACTGATAGCGGTTATGGCAGCTATGTGTCCGGTAATGGCGGTGGCCTTGTCCGTATCAAGGCTGGCACGCTGACGTTGGCCGGCAACATCCTGGCTGACGGCGGCAATGGTAACTACGTTGGCGGCGGCGGCAGCGGCGGGGGTATCCGTATAGATGCCGGCACGCTGTCAGGTTCTGGCTATATCTATGCCCGTGGCGGCGGTGCCGATAACGGTCGCGGCGGTGGTGGTGGCGGTCGCATCGCCATCTACTACGGCACGATGGACGTGCCGCCGGGCAACGTGATCGCCTCGGGCGCCAACACAAGTCATAACGGCGGGGCCGGCACGGTGTATCTGAAGTCCACGGCAACAGGTGCGGATCATCTGATCGTGGACAACCGGAACACGGATGCCGGCGAAGGTTCCACCATTCTGCGTTCGTTGGGGAACGGTGCGGTGAGCAATGTTACGGCCGACACACTCACTGCAAGCGGAGCTACGTGGGTACCCGGTTCCCTGAAGGGGATGCGCTTCGCCCCTGATGCCAGCCGCAGTAGCCTCTTCACTGTTATCGACAACGACGCTACCAGCTTGCGAATAGATCCGCTTGAAGGAGATCTTACCCAGGCCACGGCCAGTGGTCTCAGCTACAGCGGAGTTTATTCTTTTACTAAAGTCAGTGTACTTGGCAAGGGCCGCCTGAGCAGTCTTGACCGGTTTGTAATCGCCGACGAGCTGCTGCTGGATGGATCCACCCTTGTTGCCAATGAAGTCACGGCCAACAAGGTAACTCTAAAAGGCGGTGGCCTGCTTAGCCACTGGCGTACGACCCTGAACCAGACCTACCGTTTGGACCTGAATGTCACAACTGATTTAAACATAGAATCCGGTTCAAAGATCGATGTGAGTGGTCGTGGTTATCTTGGCGGTTACCAAGGCGGCAACGGAGCAGTCGGCCTTACCTATGGCAACACAGTCACCGGCGGCAGTGCTGGAGGCAGTGGCGGTAGCTACGGCGGTTATGGCGGCTACTATGCTGGCGTGGTCAATGCGGTGTACGGCGACCCGGCCAACCCGAACGAATTGGGCAGCGGTGGTGGCACTGATAGCGGTTATGGCAGCTATGTGTCGGGTAACGGCGGCGGCCTTGTCCGTATCAAGGCTGGCACGCTGACGTTGGCCGGCAACATCCTGGCCGACGGCAGCAATGGCAACTACGTTGGCGGTGGCGGCAGCGGCGGAGGTGTCCGGATAGATGCAGGAACTTTGTCCGGTGCTGGTTATATCTATGCTCGCGGTGGCGGGGCCGACAACAGTCGCGGCGGCGGTGGCGGCGGTCGCATCGCCATCTACTACGGCACTATGGATCTGCCGCAGACTAATGTGAACGCCTCGGGTGCGACGACCGGCAACAACGGCGGAGCAGGAACAGTACGGTTTTCGTTGTTGCCGTAGGGCCATAGTATGCACCACTGCAAAACAACAAATGAAACAAAAATATATTTACCCACGAATTTCCATGAGGAGATAGCAGATATGCATTCAGCGGAACAGGAAAAAGGCTTGTCGGCACAACATAAATGGGAGCGGTGGCGAGGTCGTGATTTCGTCTGGTTGGTGTGGATGGTGTTTGTGGTGTTTGTGGTGTCCGTCCTTGGAAACGCATTCGAATCCCAAGCCGCCGATCTCACCCTTTTCGGCCCCAAAACCTATTCCCGGGTCCACGGTAAACCCGCAACAATAACCGATAGCTTCAGCGGTTGCGCATCCGGAACATCTGGTGTTCTGCGACTGGCAAATGGCTCCGACAAGGATAACAGGGTCTCCTCGGCAGTGGTGATTCTCAACGGTAAACGGGTTATAGGGGAGCATGACCTGAACAAGAAAGTGCCGGCATTGGAGCGGACGGTTGCCTTGAAGCCGGGCGCCAACATCCTGTCCGTCACCGTCAAGAGCGGAGAGGGGGACGACGACCGTCACGATGGCAAGAGCCACCATCATGAGAACGGGGTTGATACAAAAGGAAACACGGATGGTCATGACGATGTGAGGAACTCATCTGGCGGAAATTCTGATAAAGCAGGTAAGGGTGAGCATCATGAAGATCATGGTGAAGGAAATGATGACGGTCATCATGAGGGTGACGATGATCACCGGCATGACCCGGCCCTCCTGGTTATCGAGATTCTGGGCCGGGGCTGCGACGCAATTCCGCCAACCATCTCAACCCACCAGCCGATCGACGGCACTCTGCTCAATATAGCCCGCCCGGTCGTTTCGGTTTCATATTCCGACAACAGCGGTGGTTCCGGGGTTGACATAGACTCCGTCCGCGTTTCCATAGATGGAGGCGATATAAGTAACATGTGCAGCGTTACGGCCACCGACGTCACCTGTGCTCTGACCGGCGACCTGGCCGATGGGACGCATACCGCCACGGTCGTCCTCTCCGATCTGGCCATGAATCCTAGCAGCTCTTCCTGGCGTTTCACCACCGATACAACGCCTCCGCAGGTGGCGGTGACAGCGCCTCAGAGCGGTCAACATCTCGGCAATCCGGTTATTTCCGTAACCGGCATCGTTGATGACCCAACCGCCAAGGTCACGGTCGTTTCGACTTCGCTTGGAGCAGCCACTTCCACTACATTGGCCATGCTCACCGGCCTGAACTTCAGCGCCGCTGATGTGCCGCTGTCAGAAGGAGCCAACACTCTCACCGTTACCGCCGTGGACCAGGCCGGCAACCGCTCCACGATGTCGGTGGATGTTACTCTGGATACCTCTCTGCCGGTTGTCACCATCACCGCTCCGGTTAACGGTAGTTTTACCAGCGTGCCAATGGTTAACGTCAGCGGTTCGGTCAGCGAAGCGCCTGCCGGAGTTACGGTCAATGGTCGTTCTGCGGTGCTGACGGGACAATCTTTCATATTGGAGAGTATTCCACTGGCCGAAGGGCAGAACACGATCAGCATCGAGGCGCGTGACCTTGCCGATAACAGGGGGATTGCAGTTACCACGGTAACCCTGGACACGGTCAATCCGCAGATTTTTGTCACTGTCCCGGCGGATGGTCTGCTGACCCGCAACCCGCAGTTGACTGTCAGCGGCACAATAAGCGAACTGCTGACTTCCCT